>Ga0080064_1000322_pt1 | contig 137525 bp, 125 predicted proteins | sample Subgrocontami54m_FD_69260 | JGI IMG/M metagenome (GOLD analysis project Ga0080064, IMG submission 69260) | Subsurface groundwater microbial communities from S. Glens Falls, New York, USA - GMW46 contaminated, 5.4 m (SPADES assembly) (version 2) ...
GCCCCCCGCCGACATTCGGACATTGCTGCAGGCTTCCGCGATCGACATGGACAACCCCGACACTACGGGATTCGATACCGGCTACGACAAGGCCACCGGATCGGGTCTGATCCAAGCCGACCGCGCGGTCCAGGCGGCTCTGGCAGGCGCCAAGCCGCCGAGCACGATCCCCGCGTTCAGCACGCCCCAGGAATGGTTTCAGCACGGCGGCGGCTTTATCGCCGGCCAGGCGCAATATGCCGACATCAACGGCGACGGCAAGGCCGACCTGATCTTTCAGGGCCTCGACAACAAGTTCTGGGTGTCGGTGTCGACCGGCACCGGGTTTTCATCGACCACGGAGTGGTTTCAGCACGGCGGCCCGGGTTTCATGGCCGGCGAGGCCCAATACGCCGACATCAACGGCGACGGCAACGCCGACCTGATCTACCAGGGTGTCGACAACCGCTTCTGGGTATCGGTCTCGACCGGCACCGGCTTTTCATCGACGACGGAGTGGGCGCGGCACGGCGGCCCGGGCTTCATGGCCGGAGAGGCGCAATACGCCGATCCGAACGGCGACGGCAACGCCGACCTGATCTACCAGGGCGTCGATAACCGCTTCTGGGTGTCGCTGTCGACCGGGACCGGCTTTGCCCAGGGCGAGATTTGGGCCACCCACGGCGGCCCGGGTTTTATCGCGGGCGAGGCGCAATACGCCGATCTGAACGGCGATGGCAAGGCCGATCTGGTCTATCAGGGCCTCGACAACAGATTCTGGGTATCGCTGTCAAACGGCACCAGCTTTGCCCAGGGCGAGATTTGGGCCACCCACGGCGGCCCAGGGTTTATCGCCGGCGAGGCGCAATACGCCGACATGAACGGCGACGGGCGGGCCGATTTGATCTACCAGGGCGTCGACAACCGCTTCTGGGTATCGCTGTCGACCGGGATCGGCTTCGCCCCAGGCCAGGCGTGGACCCAGGTCGCGGCCCAACTCGGAAACGACTTTGTCGCGGGTCAGGTGCATTACGGCGATGTGACCGGCAACGGCGCGGCCGACCTGATCTTCCGGGACAATAGCAACCAGGTCTGGGTGTCCGCCTCCACCGGCAGCAGCTTGCTCGTCCCGCAACAGGTCGCGGCTTTCGGCGGCGATTTTCAGCCGGGTCAGCTCGCCACCGTCGATTTGAGCGGGGATAGTTTGATCGACCTGATGTTTCAGACCTCGTTGAACCAGTTTTTGGCCTCGATCGACTCGGGCACTCCCGCGCCGTCGGCGGCGGATGCGGCTCAACCGCGGGATGGCGGCCCCGATCCGGTGGTCGTCGATACCGCCACAAATCAGTTCGGGCTGACCCCCGATCATCTTCAATTTGGATGATTGACCGTCTTGGATGATTGACCGTCTTGGATGATTGACCGGCCCCGATTTCTGGGCCGATGCGGTCGAACGGCCGGCGGGCCGCCCCGGACCGTCCGCGGATTCCCGATGAAGCGATGATTGGCGCCATTCCCGATTCGTTTCAAAATGAATCGAGATCAAAATTTAGGCGGATTTGCCGGAAATCCTGGTCTAGATTATCCCAAAGATACGTGGAAACGCTAGTTTCAGGCACCTAGCGTTGGGCTTCGAGCTGTACCTTGCAGGAGGATACGATGGCTAGCGGTCTTAAAATTAAAGGAACCAATAGCAGCGACATCCTCATCGGGACCACGAAAGACGATCAAATCCAAGGTTTCAATGGCGACGACTATATCAATTCCGGCGCCGGCAGCGACAAGATCACGGTCGGCGATGGCGACAACACGATCTACGCGGGCACCGGCAACGACGATATCGATGTCGGCAAGGGCGATAACTTCATCGACGCCGGCGACGGCAATGATCACGTCGAGGCCGGCAAGGGCGATAATTTTATCGACGCCGGGGCGGGGAACGACCACGTCGAGGTCGGCAACGGCAACAACACGATTTTCGGTGGTGCCGGTAACGACAAGATCGAGGCCGGCAAGGGCGACAATTTCATCGACGCCGGCGACGGCAACGATCACGTCGAGGTCGGCGGCGGCGACAATACGATCTCTGGCGGCGCGGGCAACGACGACATCGAAGCCGGCAGCGGCGACGACATCATCGATGGCGGCGCGGGGAACGATCATGTCGACGCTGGAGGCGGCAACGACGTCTTAGTCTATCGCCTGGCCGATAATCCCGCCCGCGCCGACAAAGACAAATACGACGGCGGCTCCGGCAACGACACGCTGCGTCTGGTGCTCTCACAAGCCGAGGCCAGCAACCCGGCGATTCAAGCCGACATCGTCGCTTTTCAGCAGTTTCTCGCCCTCGGCCACCACCACGGCCACGGCGATCACGACGACCACGCCAAGTTTCGTTTTTCCGCCTTCGATCTGACGGTCACTGGGATCGAAAATCTGGAGATCGTCGTCGAGGGCGGCAACCACGCGGCGGTGATCGGCGATCCGACCGTGCAAGACGTAACCGAGGATTTTCTGGTCAATGCCGGAGATTTGACGGCCGCCGGGACGATCTCGATCAGCGACGCCGACCCCGGGCAGGCTTCGTTCCAGACCACGGTGAGCGGGCCGCCTGGCAACCTCGGCAGCCTTACCCTGCAGGCGGACGGCCAGTATACCTACTCGGTCGCCAACAGCGCGGTGCAGTATCTCGGCGCCGGCCAGAGCAAAGTCGACACCTTCACGGTCACGTCGCTCGACGGCACCACCAAGGAGGTCAGCTTCACGATCCACGGCCAAAACGACGCGCCGGAAATCGGCGGGGCCAGCGGCGGATCGGTACAGGAAGATCTCGGCGTGATCGCCGGCAATCTGAACAGCGGCGGCGATCTGACGATCAGCGACGTCGATCAGGACCAGTCTTTTTTCGAGACGCAGGCCGGCACCGTCGGCAGCAACGGCTACGGCATCTTCACGCTCGATGCGGCCGGGCACTGGACCTACAGCGCCGACAACAGCCAGGCCGCGATTCAGGGTCTTGCGGTCGATGAAAATCTGACCGACTCGTTCACCGCGGTCTCCCTCGACGGTACCGGAAGCCAGCTCGTCACCGTGACGATCAACGGGTCGAACGATGTGGTTTACATCGCCGACGGGGCGGTCGATCCGTCAGCGACCAAGCTGGGAGCCGGGAGCCAGCTGATCAGCGGCAGCGGCATCCCGGCGAACCATTTCGGCCTCGCCGAGCAGACCGATATCGGCGTCGAGCTGGGCTTGCAGGTCATCTATCGCCAAGGGCCGGTGGTGACCACCGGCGACGACTACGCCGACGGCGTATTGCACTTCACGGTCAATGACGGCCCGCAATCGACGGTCAACGGCTCGTCCGCGAACGTCGCCAACCGGGCGGCGTGGAGCTTTGAGTATTCGATCGCGACCGGGCTCAACGGCGAAACCACCGATCTCGACGACTTCACGTTCAACCTGCTTTACGACATCGATCCCACCTCTGGGGTCAGCTACCGGACCCTGACGCTCGAGCCGGGCGGCGCGGGCTCCTCCGGCCATCAGTGGCGCGATCTCGGCACCGGGCTTGTGTTCATCAACGACGATGCCGGCAACGCCAACGTCACTCAAAACTCGGAAAATTACGCGTTCGCGTTTTTCCAGGCTTTCCTGACGAGCCCCTACGGCGCCACCAACGCCGTCATCCCGACCAGCATCAATTTCGACGGTCCCGCCCAATTCGACATCGTCTTGGAGGCGCATCGCAGCGGGCAGCTGCTCGCCGACAACCACATCGTGATCGATGTCGTGGAGAGCAATCACGCTCCGATCGCGAACATCGATACCAATGGCGCCGACGCGGTTGTCGAGTCAGGCGTCAATCCCGGCGACAGCTTGGCGGCGGGCAACGTTCTTGCCAACGACACCGATATCGACGTTGGCGACAGCAAGACCGTTTCGGCGGTCGACGGTTTGGCGGCGAATGTGGGCACGGCAGTCACCGGCACCTACGGCACCTTGACGCTCGCCGCTAATGGCGCCTGGGCCTACACGCTCGACAACACCGACCCGGACACCAACGCGCTGGCGCAAGGGGCGGCGGCGCTGGATGTTTTCAACTACACGATGCGCGACGCCGAAGGCGCGACCTCGTCCTCCACCCTGACCATAAACATCGGCGGGACCAACGACGCGCCGGTGGCGCAGGCGGGCAGCGGCACGATCGACGAAGACCATATCCTGCAGGCGTTCGTACCCACCGCCGGCGATGGTGACGGGACGATCGCGAGCTACACGCTCGACAACGGCCCTTCGGAGGGTTTTCTGACCTTCCATCCGAACGGATTTTACACCTTCGACGCACGCGGCGGGTTCGACGACCTCGCGGTCGGCGAGTCGCGCGACGTGACCTTCGGCTACCACGCTACCGACAATAACGGGGCGGATTCCGCGTCCCAGACGGTGACGATCCATGTCACCGGGGTCAACGACCGGCCGACCGCCAGCCTGCTGGTCAACGGCAGCTTCGAGCAGATCACGACCGAGGTGTGGCACGGGACGGTCGTGTCGCCGACCAGTGGCTCGACCACCATGCCAGGTTGGACCGTGACCGGCGTCGGCATCGATTATGTGGTGGCGCCCTATTGGGATGCGTCCGACGGCATCGCCAGCCTGGATCTCAGCGGAACCGCGTTCGACGCCAATTTCGTCTATGCCGGCGGCGTCAGCCAGAGTTTTGCCACCACTCCCGGCCAGCAATACGTGCTGCAGTTCGACCTGTCCGGCAATTTCTACTTCCAGCAGACCGAGCATGTCACGGTCACGGTCGCCGGCATCTCGCAGGAGTTCGCGTTCAACACCGCGGGTCATTCCGAGCACAACATGGGTTGGACCGCCGAGCAATTGACGTTTACGGCGATAGGCGCGACGACGACGCTCAACTTCGCCTCGCATGACGGATCCTTCGACTTTGTCGGTCCGGCGATCGACAACGTCGTCGTCGCCGCGGTGAAGGCGTTTTCGACCGCGGAAGACACGCCGCTGGTAATCGGCGCTCCGGGTCTGCTCGCCGGCTTCGCCGACCCGGAAGGCGAGGCGGTGACCGCTGCCCTGGTCGGTGTCAACGGCGGCGCCCAGCACGGCACGGTGACCGTAAACGGGGACGGTTCCTTCACCTATACCCCGTTCGCCGACTTCAACGGCTCGGACAGTTTCAGCTACGCCGCCAACGACGGGCTCACCGATTCCAACACCGCTCTGGTCAGCATCTCGATTGACGCGGCCAATGACGTCGCGGTGATCGGCGGCACGGCGTCCGGCTCGGTCACCGAGGACGGTACGCTGACGGCGGGCGGGACCTTGACCGTGCAGGACCCCGATTCCGGCGAGAGCTATTTCCAGACGCCGGCGTCGGCGGCTCTGGTCGGGACCTACGGCTCGTTCGCCTTCGATCCACTGACCGGGGCGTGGGACTACACGCTGAACAACGCGGCGGCGAACGTGCAGGCGCTGACCGGGCTGGATGTCAGGCACGATACCCTGACGGTGATGTCGGCCGACGGGACCGCCAGCCAGATCATCGACGCGACCATCCAGGGCACCTACGACATATCGTTCATCGCCGATGGGACGGTCGATCCATCCGCGACCAAGCCGGCGGCCCCGAACACCCTGATCGTCGGCAGCGGTATCCCCTCCAACCATTTCGGTCTCGCCGAGGTGACGGATGCCGGGATCGAGCTGGGGCTGCAGATCATCTACCGGCAAGGCCCCACGGTTACCACGGCCGACGACTACGCCGATGGGGTATTGCATTTCAATGTGAACGCCGGCGCGCAATCGACCGCCAACGGCTCTTCGGTCAACAATACCGCCCGCGCCGCCTGGAATTTCGACTATTCGATCGCGACGGGATTGAACGGGCAGACAGGCAATCTCGACGCCTACACGTTCAGGCTTCTCTTCGACGTTGACCCCAGCGCCGGCACCAACTACCGGACATTGACGCTCGAGCCGGGCGGCACCGGAACATCCGCGCATCAGTGGCGCGACCAAGGGACCGGCTTGGTGTTCATTGCCGACGACGCCGGTTCCGCGAGTGTCACGCAGAATTCCCAAAACTACGCGTTCTATCAGGCCCTCCTGACCAGCCCGTACGGCCCCGGCAACAGCTTCGCCGGGCCGGCCCATTTCGACCTGGTGCTGGAGGCGTTCGATTCAACGCAGACACTCATCACCCAGAACCACGTCGTCGTGGATGTGGTCGCGCCCAATCAGCCTCCCGATACCGCTCCGGCCGCCGCGAGCGGGGCCACGGGCACGGCGATCGCCGTCGTGCTGTCTGGCTCCGACGGCGACGGCAGCATCGCGGCGTTCAAGATCACTAGCCTCCCGCTGAACGGCACGCTCTACAGCGACGCGGCGGCGACCTTGCCGATCGCGCTCAACGGCAGCGTCGCCGCGGTGGCCAATGGCGCGACGATCTACTTCAAATCCAACGTCGCCGGGCCGGTCTCCTTCCAATACGCCGCGGTGGACGACGATGGCGCGGTCGACGCCACCCCAGCGACGGCCTCGATCACGGTCAGCGCGGCCAATCAGGCCCCATTCGCCTTCGATGACAATTATTCGGTGGCGGAGGCATCGAACGCGGTCGCGTCGCACCTGATCGTCGACGCGACGCATGGGGTGCTTGGAACCGGGCTCGTCGCGGACTTCGATCCCGATGGCACCCCGCTGACCGCGGTCCTGGTCAACGGCCCGAGCCACGGGATTCTTGATTTCCATGCCGACGGATCGTTCACCTACACCCCGGACCCGAATTATCTCAGCTACATGTCCGACACCACGGCCGACACCTTCAGCCTCAATTACACGTTCGTCGGGAACGACAGCTTTACCTACCAGGCGTTCGACGGCTCGGCCTACTCCAACACGGCGACGGTCAGCATCACCGTCACCCCGCCGCCGCAGGTACATGTCAACACCAATGCTTACGACATGGGCGATCTCTACGACGATCTGGCGCTCGGCAATCCGGATTTCACGCCGGGCGTCATCGGTTTTCCGATATCGACCGATCTCGGCTTCACGGTGACGACCAGCAACGGCGTCACCTATCACGCGTTTGGCGAGAATCTGACTTATGACTTAGACGGAAATCCGACCGGCGGCACGATCAACCACATCGAGATCGAGGGGCCGACTCCCGGCTTCCCGAAGATCGACATGCTCAGCGGGGCCAATGGGCCGGTGCCGGCCTGGCAGTTCTCGGCCGCCGGTTTCTATCAGGCCCTGCTGAGCTACGCCGCCACGCAGGACACCGCCGGGCTGGACGCGATCTTCCAAACGGTGCGGTACGACATCGTCGATGCCGCGCAAGCGGTGGACAGCGTACTCGTCGGCGGTCCGTTCGACGACTATTTCGCCGGCGCGGCCGGGTCCGACACGATGATCGGCGGCGACGGCAACGACTTCTTCATCGGCGGCGCCGATGGCGGCGATGTGAATACCGGCGGATTGGGCGCCGATTGGTTCCAATTCGGCGGCCAAGACGGCCACGATTTCATCACCGACTTCTCGGGGGTCGTCGGCGGCGAGCTCGACAGGATCGACTTGCGCGCGGTCATCGGCAGCAATCTCGCGCAGGATTTCTCGCAAGTCATGTTGCATACCCAGCAGATCGGGGCCGACACCCTGATCGACTACTCCGATCAAGGCGGGTTTTCGCCGCTGCAGATCACGCTGCTCAATTTCGACATGAATGACCTGAGCGCGGGCGATTTCCTCTATGCCATCCCAGTCGGTGGTCCTCCGGGCGGTGGCGGCGGTCCGGGCGGTGCTCCGGCGGCGATGCTCGCGGCGGTCTCGGTTCACCAATACGACATGCAGCAGATGTACGACGACCTGTCGCTCGGCACCCTCACCTTCACCGAGGGCGACAATTCGGTTTTCCCGGCGATCCCAGGTGACGTCAGGTTCACGGTTACCTCGTCTACCGGCGTGATCTACGAGATCACGGGTTCGGGGTTCACCTATGATGCGTCGCACACTCCCACCGGCGGCACGATCAACGGCATCGAGATAGTCGGCCCGGATCCGCTGCACGCTTCGCTTGTAATCACTAACGCCGGCTCTAACGCGCAAGATTTCTTCGCGGTTCCGGTAACGTCGTTCTTCGCCGCCGTCTCTGACTATGCGGCGTCCTCGGGGATTGACACCGCAGGGTTGGACGCGATCTTCAAAGCGAACGTTCAGTACTCCATCGTCGGTCTCGATGACGGCAACCTGGCCCATAATCACAACGATGTTCTGGTCGGTGGCGACTTGTTCGACAGCCTGGCGGGCGCCGATGGTGCCGACATTCTGATCGGCGGCGGCGGCGACGACCTGCTGATCGGCGGCGCCGATACCGGCGACATCCTGATCGGCGGCGCCGGGGCGGACAAGTTCCAGCTAGCCGGGACGCCCGGCGCGCCCGACGACGATGAAATCATGGATTTCTCCGGCATCGTCGCCACGGACGGCGTCAGCGCGGGCGATCATGACGTGATCGATCTCAGCGCCAATATCGGCATCCTTAGCTTCGCCGACGTAGTCGCGAACGGGTCGCAAGTTGGCACCGACACCGTGCTCTACTTCCATGACTCAAGCCCGGGCGCATTTACCGACTTGCGGATCACGTTGCATGACTACGACCTGAGTCACCTGCGCGCGGAAGATTTCTTATACTCTCCCCCGCTGATCCCGCCTGTTTAGACCGAGATGGGCCAGGGGCGTCGTCGACTAAGGGATGAGCTCAGGCGGAAGGCCGTATGCTGATGGCGAGCATCGGGCGGCCTCCCGCGTGAACGCACGGCGGCTCGCGACAGCGCCCGCGACGCACCCCGAATTGGCGGCGGCGCTGGCGGATTGCCGACGCGCGTTCTGGAGCGTGGCGGTGTTTTCCGGCGCGGTGAACCTGCTGATGCTCGCCGGGCCGCTTTACATGTTGCAGATCTACGACCGCGTGCTGTCGAGCCGCAGCGTGCCGACCCTGGTCGCGCTGACGGTGTTTCTCGTGGGCGCCTATGCCTTTCAGGGGGCGCTCGACCTGATCCGCTCCCGCATCGTGGTGCGCGCGTCTACCGTGCTCGACCGCCATCTCGATACCAGCGTGCACGCCGCTGTCGTACGCATCGCGTCCCGCAGCCGCAATGCCGGCGAGGCGCATCAGCCGGTACGCGATCTCGACCAGATTCGTGCCTTTCTGACCAGCGCCGGTCCGGTCGCGATCGTCGATCTGCCCTGGATGCCGGTGTTCCTGGTGATCTGTTTTCTGCTGCATCCGTGGCTCGGGATGACCGCGCTCGTCGGCGCCGCGATCCTGCTCGGCCTGACGGTTCTGACCGAGCGCGCGAGCCGAGCGCCGGCACGCGCGCTGGCGCAGCACGCGGGTCAGCGCGGGTCGATCGTCGAGGCCGACCGGCGCAACAGCGAGAGCGTGGTCGCGATGGGCATGGAAGCGGCGCTGGCGGCGCGCTGGTCGGCGGTGAACAACCGCTACCTCACCGCTGTCGGACGCGCCACCGATGTCATCGGTTCCTACGGCAGCATATCCAAGGTAACGCGGCTGCTGCTGCAATCGTCCATTCTCGGCCTCGGGGCCTACCTGGTGATCGGCAACGAGCTGACCGCCGGCGCCATGATCGCCGCGTCGATCATGATGGGGCGCGCGCTGGCTCCGATCGAAACCGCGATCGCCAACTGGCGCAGTTTCGTCTCGGCCCGCCAAAGCATCCGGCGGCTATCCGATGTGTTGGCGCGGATCGGCGATCGCGGTGTCACGATCGAACTGCCGAAACCGGTCCGAAGCTTCGATGTCGCGCAGCTGACCGTCGCCGCGCCCGGCGAGCAGACGGCCATCGTCAGGGACGTGACCTTCCAGCTGAATGCCGGCGAGGCGCTGGGAATCATCGGTCCCAGCGGGGCCGGCAAGACTTCGTTGATGCGCGCGCTGGCGGGCATCTGGCCGCCGATCCGCGGCAGCGTGCGTCTCGATGGCGCGGCGCTCGATCAATGGGACCCGACGATCCTCGGCCGGCATGTCGGCTTTGTGTCGCAGGGCGTTGAATTGTTCGACGGCACGGTCGCCGACAACATCTCGCGCATGGCGCCGATCCCGGATAGCGAGGCGGTGTTGGAAGCCGCGCGGGCGGCGGGTGCCCATGACATGATCCTGCGGCTGCCCTCGGGCTACGAGACCAAGATCGGCGAGGCCGGCGCCGCGTTATCCGCCGGGCAGCGGCAGCGCATCGCGCTCGCCCGCGCGCTCTACGGCAATCCGTTCCTGCTGATGCTGGATGAGCCGAACTCCAACCTCGATCGCGAGGGCGAGGCCGCGCTGCAGCAGGCGATCCGGAGTGCCAAGGCTAGGCGCTCGATCGTCATCATCATCGCGCACCGGCCATCTGCGCTGGCCGTTTGCGACAAGGTGCTGTTTCTGGTGAACGGCACACCGCAAGCCTATGGGCCGCGCGATGAGGTCTTGAAGAAAATATCCGCGCCGCAGCCGGCGGCGGCCACCGCGGCCAAGCTGACGGTGGTGGGCGACCAGCCGACGGGGACCGGGCGATGAGCGCGGCCAAACCCGATCCCCGCCGGGCCATCCGCAACCTGAACCTGGCGGGGTTCGCGCTGATGGCGGTCATGTTCGGCGGGGTTGGCGTCTGGGCGGCCACCAGCCAATTGGCGAGCGCGGTGATCGCGCCCGGTACGATCGTCGTCGAATCCAACGTCAAGAAGGTTCAGCACCCGACCGGCGGGGTCGTCGGCGAGCTTCTGGTGCGCGAAGGCGACACCGTCGAGGCGGGACAGATCGTGATGCGTCTGGACGATACCGTAACCCGCGCGACGGTCGGCGTCGTCCGTTCGCAGCTCGACGAATTGATGGCCCGGGAGGCGCGCCTGCTGGCGGAGCGGGACGATGCGGAGGCAATCGATTTCCCTGGGGATCTGACCGCTCGCCGGATTGAAAAAACCGTTGCCAGCGCGCTCGGCGGCGAACAGAAGCTATTTGAATCCCGCCGCGGCGGGAGGATCGGCCAGCGTTCGCAATTGCGCGAACGCGTGGCCCAGAGCAATGAGGAGATCAGGGGGCTTTCCGCGCAGCAGGACGCCAAGGAGCGCGAAATCGGCTTTATCACCAAGGAACTCGTCGGGGTCGCCGCGCTCTACGGCAAGAATCTGGTCTCGATCTCGCGACTGATGGTGCTGCAACGCGACAAGGCGCGGCTTGAGGGAGAGCGGGGCCAGCTTATCGCCGAGATCGCGCGGGCGCGCGGCAAGATCGGCGAAATCGAGCTTCAAATCCTCCAGCTCGACCAGGATTTTCGTACCGACGTGCTCAAGGACACGCGCGACACCCAGGGCAAGATCGCGGAGCTGAAGGAGCGGCTCACGGCGGCGGAGGATCAGCTCAAGCGCGTCGAAATCCGTGCGACGCAAAGCGGCTTGGTGCATCAGCTCGCGGTCCACACCGTCGGGGGCGTTATCGGCAATGGGGAAACCATCATGCTGATCGTGCCGCGCTCCGACGAGCTGGTCGTCGAAGCCAAGGTCGCGCCCCAGGACATCGATCAGCTGGTGCTCGGCGCCAAGACCACCGTCCGCATCATGGCCGGAAACCAGCGGACGACGCCGGACATAGCCGGGGTTTTAACGCGGATTTCTCCTGATCTGACGCGCGAGCAGCAGACCAACCAGGCCTATTACGTCGTCCGCGCCTCGCTCGACGCGGAGCAGGTCCGTCGCCTCGTCGATTTGACGCTCGTGCCGGGCATGCCGGCCGAGGCATTCATCCAAACCCACGAGAGGACGCCGCTTCAATACCTGCTCAAGCCGCTCGGGGAACAGCTCGCTCGCACATTCCGCGAGCGGTGATCCGCCAGGGCGGCGGCCTTGATCCGGTGATGGGTGCCGCCGCAATTTGGTTCGTGTCGACCCCCGACCATCGTCAATTCGGTTGATTGACCGTCCCTGGGTTTCTGGGCCGGTGCGGTCGAACAAGAATTGGGTTCCTGTACCGTGGGCGGGGACCGCCTCCCTTCGCGGGATCAGGTTCGCCGATTCGGCATCGACCTCGAATCTGTCGCGGGACCGTCATCGCCCCGTAATACCGGTGGTCTAAGCCTACCCTCATTCGAGCGGATTCAACGCAGAGGGGCGACGGCGTGGAGCTGCGATGGATGTTACCACCGATCATCGCTGACCTTGCGATCGGGCAGCATCACTTCATGCAGTTGATACACGGAGTGGCCCGGCGGAATGGGGCTACGAAGTGAGCTGCGCGGCGTCGGCAAGGCTCGAACCCTGGCAGGATTCGGGTTCGCCCGTAGTGAGGTCGATTCCGGCTTCGGCGAGCGGCCCACCGATCCTTGTGGTCGAGGGCATCACCAAGGTGTTCGGCCGCACCGTTGCCGTTGACGGCATCTGGCTCGGCATTCCCGCGGGCCAGTTCGTCGGCGTCATCGGGCGTTCCGGCGCGGGCAAATCGACCTTGCTGCGCCTGCTCAACCGACTGACCGATCCGACTTCTGGGCGTGTCGTTTGGGACGGTCTCGAGGTGACGGCGTTGACCGGCCGCCGATTGCGCGATTGGCGTCGGCGGTGCGCGATGATCTTTCAGCAGTTCAATCTAGTCGGCCGGCTCGACGTGCTGAACAACGTGCTGATGGGCCGGCTGTCGCACGCCCCCGCCTGGCAGTCGATGACCAAGCTGTGGAGCCTCGAAGATCGCACCCTGGCAATGGCCGCGCTCGATCAGTTCGGCATGGCCGGACTGGCGTCCCAGCGGGCGGAAAGCCTTTCCGGCGGGCAGCAGCAACGCGTCGCGATCTGCCGTGCCCTGGTGCAGGAGCCCGATATCATCCTCGCCGACGAACCGGTGGCCTCGCTCGACCCGGAGAACACGCGGGTGGTGATGGAGGCGCTGCACCGCATCAATCGCCACTATGGGGTCACCGTGCTGTGCAACCTGCACTCGCTCGATCTCGCCCGACGCTACTGCGATCGGCTGGTGGGTATCGGCGCTGGTCGCGTCGTGTTCGACGGTCTGCCGGCCGCGCTGACCGACGCGGCGGCCCGCGATCTTTATGGCGCGATCGGGAGTAGAGGGACGGAAATGCCCGGAATCGTGCCGCAAGAAGCTGCCGGGATCGCATCGGCGATTTGATCGCGCCGCCAGTGTGATCGACACAATGTTGAGGGATTGGAGATGACAATGAACCGCCGCGCTTTGCTAGCCGCTCTCGCCGCCGGCGCCGCCGCCGGAACGATCGGGCGGGCCAACGCGCAAAGCTGGAAAGCCCAATTCCCCGAACTGGTCTACGCCGTGGTGCCGGCCGAGAACGCCTCCGGAGTCGTCGATCGCTACACGCCGTTTGCCGAGTATCTCGGCCGCGAGCTCGGGACCAAGGTGACCCTGCGGGTCGCCAACGACTATGCCGCCGTGATCGAGGGCCAACGCGCCGGCAACATCCATATCGCCTATTACGGCCCGGCGTCGTTTTCGCGGGCGCGGATCACCGGGATCGATACCGACGCGTTCGTCATCGACGTCAACAAGGACGGGACCAAGGGCTACTACTCGGTATTCTACGTTCTGGCGAAAAGCCCGTACCAGAAGATCGAGGATGTCAAAGGCAAGAACCTGGGTCTGGTCGATCCCAATTCGACCTCGGGCTACAACATGCCGCTGTTTACGCTCGACAAGCTGGGGATCGCCGCCGACGGCTATTTCGGCAAGACGGTGGTGACCGGCAGCCACGAAAACGCGGTGCTGGCCCTGGCGCAGGGCACCGTCGACGTCTGCGCCAATTGGTGGAACGCGGACGACGATTCCAATCTGACGCGCATGCTGACCAAGAACATGGTGAAGCACGCCGACGGATCGCCGATGAAGAAGGAAGATTTCCGGATCATCCTGAAGTCGGACCTTATCATCAACTCGCCCACGGCGATGCTCTCCAGCCTGCCGGCGGAGATGAAGACCGCGATCCGCGTCGGGTTTCTGGAGGCGGCTACCAGGGACAAGACGGCGTTCGAACGATTGTCCGATGGCAAAAACCGTCCGTTTCAACCGATCGATACTGCCGCCTATGACGACACGATCAAGATGGTCCAGTTCGTCGACCGGTTGCGCAAGAAGAGTAGCTGAGACGTTCGGTCCGCTGAACCCGTCGCCGGGGATCGCGGAAATTGACCCGTCTGGTCCCCATCGCGCCGTCCCATCAGATCGCTCCCTTGCTCGATGTCTATGGCGAAGCGGCGGCCGCCAAACGGCGAAGGCTTCTGCTCGGGCTCGCGCTGGTCGTGGTCGCCTTCGTGATCGCGGGGCTCGCGGCCGAGGTTCGGCCCGGCACGCTGTGGCACAAGATCGGTAACTTCACCGGCTATTTCGATCGTTTGCTGAAGCTGGAGGACGGCGCCCGAGTGTGGACCGACCCGCGGGAATGGTTCTGGGGGCTGACGCGCTGGGGTCGGCTCCTTGGCGAAACCCTGCTGATCGCCTATGTGGCGACATTGTCGGGCGTTGTCGTTGCGGTGGCCGCCGCCGCTCCAGCCAGTCGCAATATGATGCCGCTTGCGCTGGTCCGTATTGTCGTGCGGCGCGTCCTCGAGTTCTGCCGCACCGTTCCCGATATCGTCTTTGCGCTGATCTTTGTCGCTGCGTTCGGGCTTGGTGCGCTGCCCGGCGTTCTGGCGCTGGCGATCCATACCGCCGGCGCGCTCGGCAAGCTATTCGCCGAGATCGTCGAGAATATCGAGATGGGGCCGGTGGAGGGCCTCGCCTCGACCGGCAGCGGCTGGCTCGCCCAGGTGCGCTTCGGCGTCATCCCGCAAGTGCTATCCAATTTCACCAGCTACGCGTTGCTCCGCTTTGAGATCAATGTGCGGGGCGCGACGGTAATCGGGTTTGTCGGAGCCGGCGGCATCGGTGAGGATCTGATCGTCGCGATCCGCAAGTTCTTCTACTCGGATGTCAGCGCGATTTTGCTGATGATCGTCGCGACGGTGATGCTGATCGACATGGTCTCGTCGCGCGTCCGCCACCGGCTGCTGGCGATGGAGAGCCGAGGGTGAGCGGGGCCGGCAGGCTGCGCGACACGTTGCTGGCGCGCGGGGAGGAATTGCGTGCGCGCAATCCGGATTTCTTCCCCGGCGGCTGGCGTCGACGGCTTCCGGGACTGGCGCTGGGCACCGGCGCGATCGCGCTCTATGCCATCGGGCTCGCCACGCTCGAGATCTCGCCAACGCGCCTGATCGCCGGTGCGGGCCGCCTCTTCGATATTGTCGAGCTGATGTTTCCCCCCGATCCGCAAACCTGGGCGCGGGTTGATCTTTATCTCGGCGCGCTCGGACAGACGCTTGCCATCGCCTTTCTCGGGACCGCGGGCGCCGCTGTACTGGGATTCCCGCTCGGTTTTCTCGCCGCGCGCAACGTCGTTGCCAATCGCCTGCTGCGCCTGCTCACGCGCCGCAGCCTCGACAGCGTCCGTAGCATAGACACGCTGATCTGGGCTCTGATCTGGATCAACGTCGTCGGGCTCGGACCGTTTGCCGGGGCCCTTGCCATCATGACCGCCGATATCGGCGCGCTCGGCAAGCTGATGTCGGAGGCGATCGAGGCCGCGGATCAAAGGCCGGTCGACGGCGTGCTGTCGACCGGCGGCAGCCGGATGCACGGAGTTCGCTTCGGTATCCTGCCGCAGGTGCTGCCTGTATTCGCCAGTCAGGTTCTCTATTATTTCGAGTCGAATACGCGTTCGGCGACGATCATCGGCATCGTCGGCGCGGGCGGCATCGGTCTCCAATTATCGGAACAAATCCGTGTGCTGGAGTGGCAGCAGGTTAGCTTTCTGATTCTGATGGTGCTGATCACTGTCGCGATCATTGACGGACTGTCCCAACGGCTGCGTACCGCCATCATCGGCCGCCGGCCTTGACCGAGCCGCTCACCCACCCCGTCACCGCCACTCGCGCTTTATCGGAGAGACCATCATGATCAGCCGTCGCCTTGTTCTGGCACTTGCGGCCAGTGCCGCGACCTCCGTTCCACGCCTGGCCATCGCGGCGGACTGGCGGACCGAATACAAGGAGATCAATTTCGCCGTGGTGCCCGCCGAGAATGAAGACTCCGTCACCAATCGCTGGACCCCGATGCTCGGCTTTTTGTCGCAAGAGCTCGGCGTCAAGATCAAGCTGCGGATCGCCAATGACTATGCCGCGGTGATCGAGGGGCAGCGATCCGGCAACATCCATATCGGCTATTTTGGTTCGGCCTCGTTCGCGCGCGCGAATAACTGGCGTCGAAACGGAAGCCTTCGCCGCCAACGTCAATCGCGAGAGCGGCAAGGGCTACTATTCGGTTTTTTACGTGCTCGCCAGCAGTCCCTATCAAAGTATCTTGGACCTCAAGGGCAAGAATCTCGGCCTCGTCGACGCCAATTCGACCTCGGGCTATCAGGTTCCGTTATTCACCCTCAACGAGATGGGCATCGATCATGACAGGTTCTTTGCCCGCGGCGTGATCGCCGGAAGCCATCAGAATGTGATTTTCGCGCTGGTCGCCGGCACTGTCGATGTCGCGGCTAACTCTTGGAACTCCGATAGCTTCTCCAATCTCACCCGCATGCTGAATAAAGGCATGTTGAAGAAACCCGACGGCAGCCAGATGCAGCAGTCCGATTTTCGGATCGTCCTGAAATCCCCGATGATCCCTAACGGCCCGTACACTTTCCTCGCCGCATTGCCGGATGCGATGAAGGCCGACATCCGCCAGGCGTTCCTGGCGGCACCTATGAAGGCCAAGGAGGCCTTCGACCGACTGTCGGACGGGCAGAACCTGCCTTGGGAGCCGATCGACAGTTCGGCGTACAACGACACCATCAAGCTGGTCCGGTTTGTCGACCAGCTTCGCAAGCGCTCGTAGGGCCGGATCAGCGGCGGGCCAGCGCCGAAATGGCGCGCGGAACACTGGTTCTCGTCGTTGGCCCGAGCGGCGCCGGCAAGGATAGCATCATCACGGGCGCCGCGAATTGTCTCCGCGAGGATGCTCGGTTCCTCTTCGCGCAACGCCTGATAACCCGCGCTGCGGGAGCCGGGGGCGAGAACCATGTTGGCGTGTCGCCCGCCGACTTTGCAGCTCGCCGGCTGCGCGGCGAGTTGATGCTGCACTGGCGGGCGCACGGCCTCGATTACGGATTGCCGCGGGATCTGGCCGCCGCGCTCGAACAGGGGCACAGCGTCGTCGCCAATGTCTCTCGCACGGTCGTCGACGAAGCGCGCCAGCGCTTCGCGCCGGTGCTGGTTGTCGCCATCCACGCGTCGCCGGAGACGCTGGCCACGCGCCTGGCCGCACGCGGCCGGGAGAACCCGGCGCAGATCGAGCGCCGGCTCGAGCGGGCAGGCGTTCCAGCCTTGGAAACCGATTTCGACATCGACAATGACGGGCCGATCGAAATAGCGGTCGACGCCTTCGTCACGATGCTGTGCGACCTAACTCGTCAGACCGCCTCGCCCAGCATATCCTCGTCAGCGCCCGCGGCGAGGACAAACGGTGCCTTCAATGTCGCGTGAAAGCCGTAGAGCCGCGGCTCTACGGTGATTTCGCGCAGGCGTTTGGGCGCGATTGCGGCAAGAACCGGCTGTGCCAGGTTCGCTCCGGTGACGGCATCGTAGCCGAGCCAGGCAGCCCCGAAGCGACTCAGTGCCGCGGCGCGATCGGGCGCGTAATAGACTGCGTATCGGCCGGAATCCGCCGTCATTCGCGACGCAGGCTGGCTTCGAGATAGGGTCGGAAATGATCGAGCTCGGGCGTTGATTTACCGAGTACCTTGGCGCCCTCGTCCCAGCGGCGCAGCCGTACCGCCGCCGGAGCGTGCGGCAGGCGGATGAAGTCGGCGGCGAGGTCGGCGGGAAAAGGTCCGCCCTGCAATTCGAGGCTGCGCACCGAGCCGGGCGACAATGTCGCGAAATAGCCAGGGTCGATGGCCGTCAAATAGCGCTTCGCATCGACGTGAAGACGAACAGGCTCGGTCACCCCTTCTCCGAAACGGAGGCCGAGCCATTCACGGCCGCGCAGCTCGTGGCGGTCGTCGATCCCGCGAGTCGCTGGGGCGTGACCGAGATCGTGCACGAGGTGGCCGATGTCGTGCAGCAGGGCAGCACTGATCAACGCCGTGTCGCCACCGGCTTCCTCGGCGAGCGTCGCGCATTGCAACGCATGGACGAGTTGTGTCACGCCCTCGCCGCCGTAATTGGCGCCGCCACGGCTTTCCATTAGCTCGAAGACCTCGTCGACGGGATGCATCGCGATCCTCCTTTGATCGATATCAGGTTAGACGACGCGCTCCCCTTGCCGCCAGACCTGGCGCGCCACCGGCATATCGTCCGTCAACCGGACCCGGACAAGATCCGCGCGCCGGCCAAGGGCGATCTCGCCGCGGTCGGCGAGATCGAGCGCCTGCGCTGGGTTGGACGAGACCTTGGCGACCGCCTCGGGGAGTTTCATGTCGATCGCGTTGTGCAACAGGAAGGCCGCGTGCAACAGGCTGATCGGCGCGTAATCGGACGACAGGATGTCGAGCAGCCCCGCCGCGGCAAGCGCGCTCGCCGCGATGTTGCCGGAGTGGGACCCGCCGCGAACCACGTTCGGCGCGCCCATCACCACCGCCATCTGCGCGCCATGCGCGGCGGCTGCGGCTTCATCCGTGGTCGGAAACTCGGCGATTGTCATGCCGAGCTCCAGAGCCTCTTTGACATGCGCGAGCGTCGCGTCGTCATGGCTCGCCTGCGGCAACCCGCGCGCTCGCCCGAGCGCGGCCAAACTCCGGCGGTTGGTATCGGCGAACCGCCGGTTCAGGTCGGTCTTCTGGACGACATAGGCTTCCATTTCGGCGTCGCTGTAGCCGAACTTGCCCTGGTAGTACTCGTAGTATTTCTCAATCGTCGCGAACTGCCGCTGTCCCGGCGTGTGGTCCATCAGCGACACGAGCCGCACAAGCTCGTGGTCGATCAGCTGCTCGACCGTCGCGACGATCGTCTCGTGCGCGACTTCGCAGCGCAGGTGGAGAAAGTGCTCGGCGCGCAGCACCCCGCCGCGCTGTGCCGCGGCAATTGCCTCGACCGAGCCGTGCAGCATCTCGGCGCGCACCCCGTCCTGCCGCACTTCGCCGACGGTCAGCGCGTCGAAGACCGTGGTGATGCCGGCGGCGGTGATCTGCGCGTCATGCGCCATCACCGCCGCACGCATCGGCCAGCGCACCCCGGGTCGCGGTGCGACATGCTTTTCGAGGTTGTCGGTGTGCAGCTCGACCAGGCCGGGCAGCAGATAATCGCCTTCGAGATCGATCGCACCCGCGGCTCGGCTCGGTCCCGTGTCGAGGGAGGCGATCGTGCCGTCGCGCACCACGACGCTGCCCGCGACAACAGAGTCTCGGGTGACGATGCGGCCATTGCTGAGAATCAGTTCGGGGGTCATGCCACAACCCCGGCGGAGGGGATCTCGACGATGCGTGTGCCGACCGCCTCGCGCACCGCGCGGTCATGAAAAATGCCGATGATCGCGGCGCCGCTCCGACGCGCCGCGTCGATCAGCTCTGCCACCGCATCGCGGTTGGCGGAATCGAGCGCCGCCGTCGGCTCGTCGAGCAGCAGGATCGGGTACTCGGCGACAAGGCCGCGGGCGATGTTGACCCGCTGCTGCTCGCCGCCGGAAAAATTCGCAGGGGGCAATTCCCACAGCCGGCGCGGAATCGCCAGCCGATCCAGCAGCCGGCCGGCGCGCTCACGCGCGGCCGCCGCGTCGACTCCGAGGCGCCGTAACGGTTCGGCGACGAGATCGAGGGTCGCTATGCGCGGAATGACTCGAAGAAACTGGCTGACGAACCCCATCGTCCGCTGTCGCACCTCGAGGACAAGGTGTGGCGGTGCCGTCGAAACATCGATCACTTGGTCGTCGTGGCGCACCAGGATGTGACCCCGCGTGACCAGATAGTTGCCGTAGAGCGCCCGCAACAAGGTCGACTTGCCGACCCCCGACGGTCCATGCAGCGCCACGCATTCGCCGGCGGCGACGGCGAGATCGATGCCGGCGAGCACGGGCAGGCGCAGCCCGCCTTGATTGTGCAGGGTGAAGGTCTTGACGAGGCCGATCGCGCGGAGTTGCTCGCTCATTGCAGCATCGAGGCGACGAGCAGCTGGGTGTATGGATGCTGCGGATCGTCGAGCACCTGGTCAGTAAGCCCGGCCTCGACGATCGCGCCGCCCTGCATCACCATCAGCCGATGCGCGAGCAGGCGGGCGACGCCGAGATCGTGGGTCACGACGAGCGCGGCAAGCCCCAACTCGGTGCAGAGGCCACGCAACAGGTCGAGCAGCCGCGCCTGGACCGAGACGTCGAGTCCGCCGGTCGGCTCGTCCATTAAGACGATCCGCGGCCGCGAGACGAGGTTGCGCGCGATCTGCAGGCGCTGCTGCATGCCGCCCGAAAAAACCCGCGGTGGATCGTCGATGCGGTCAATTTCGATCTCGACCTTGGCGAGCCAATCCGCCGCGGCACCGCGGATCTCGCCGTAATGGCGCGAGCCCACTTCCATCAGCCGCTCGCCGATATTGGCGCCGGCCGAGAGGCCGAGACGCAGCCCATCGCGCGGGTTCTGATGGACAAAGCCCCAATCGGTGCGCATCAGCATGCGCCGCGCCGGTTCCGACATCTCGGATAGTTGGGCGATCCGTCCGTCGCGCAGCCGGAATTCGATACGGCCGCTGTCGGGTTCGAGCCTGGTCGAAACGCAATTGAGCAGCGTCGTCTTGCCCGAGCCGGACTCTCCGACGACTCCGAGAACCTCTCCCGGCCACAGCGCGAACGACACATCGGCGCAGACGATCTGCGGGCCAAACCGCTTGCATAGCCGGGAAACCTGGAGGAGCGGCGGCTCCTCGGCGTCGTACCCCACATCGTTGAGCGACAGCTCGCTCATTCCGCCGCCTTGGCTGCACCACGTTGGCGGCAGTGATCGGTATCGGAGCAAACGAAGACGCGGGTGCCGCGATCATCGGTGATGACCTCGTCGAGAAACGAATCCCGCGACCCACAGATTTCGCAGCTCTGCTCCCAGCGCTCGATCGTGAAGGGATGGTCGGCGAAATCGAGGCTCTCGACCGAGGTATATGGCGGCACCGCATAGATGCGCTTCTCGCGCCCGGCTCCAAAAAGCTGCAACGCCGGGTTCATGTCCATCTTCGGATTGTCGAATTTCGGGATCGGCGACGGCCGCATCAGATAGCGGCCATCGACCATCACGGGATAATCATAGGTCGTCGTGATGTGGCCGAACTGGGCGATGTCCTCGTAAAGCCGAACGTACATCGCGCCGTACTCGGCGAGCGCGTGCATCTTGCGGGTCTCGGCCTCGCGCGGCTCGACCCAGCGCAGCGGCTCCGGGATCGGCACCTGGTAGACGATGATCTGGTGCTCGCGGAGAGGGGTCTCGGGAATGCGGTGGCGGGTCTGTATAAGGCTCGCCTCGGTGGTCCGCTCGGTCGTCGCGGTGCCGGCCGTGCGCTCGAAGAAGCGGCGGATCGATACGGCGTTGGTGGTGTCGTCGGCACCCTGGTCGATGACCTTCAGCGTATCGTCGGGGCCGATGATGCTCGCGGTCACTTGGATGCCGCCGGTGCCCCAGCCATAGGGCAGCGGCATCTCGCGGCTGGCGAAGGGCACCTGATAGCCGGGGATCGCCACCGCCTTCAGGATGGCGCGGCGGATCATCCGTTTGGTCTGCTCGTCGAGATAGGCGAAGTTGTAGCCGGTGGAGGTGTTCGCGTCGGTATTGCTCATTCCGCCGCCTCGGCATCGGGCGAGATCGTCTCGGCGCGGAGCCGCCGGATCAAATTGAGTTCGGCCTGAAAGTCGACGTAATGCGGCAGCTTCAGATGCTGCACGAAACCCGAGGCCTCGACGCTGTCGGAGTGCGAGAGGACGAATTCCTGGTCCTGCGCCGGCGCGGTGACTTCCTCGCCGAGTTCCGCGGCGCGCAGGGCGCGATCGACCATCGCCATCGCCATCGCCTTACGCTCTGATTCGCCGAAGGCGAGTCCGTAGCCGCGGGTGAATTGCGGCGGCGCGGTCGCCGACCCCTTGAATTGATTAACCATCTCGCATTCGGTGACGGTGATCTCGCCAATCACCACGGCGAAGCCCAACTCGGGCGGGACGATCTCGATGTCGACCTCGCCGATCCTGATCTCGCCGGCGAAGGGATGGTTGCGCCCATAACCCCGCTGCGTCGAATAGCCGAGCGCGAGCAGATAGCCCTCATCGCCGCGCGCCAGATTCTGCAGCCGCACCGCACGATCGGAGGGAAAGACGAGCGGCTCGCGAGTCAGATCGCCGGGCTCCGTGTCGTCGGCCGGATTGACCTCGATCAGCCCCTCGTCACCGAGAAGGGCGCTGACGCGCGGGAACGGAACCCCGTCGGTCGCCCCGGCGCCCGGCTCAAAGGACGCCGCGCTTTCTGCTTCGGCGGCGAGAGCGAAATCGATCAGGCGGTGGGTATAGTCGAATGTTGGACCGAGGATCTGGCCGCCCGGCACGTCCTTGAATGTCGCCGAGATGCGCCGCCGCAGGCTCGCCGAGCCGGTGTCGAGCGGCAAGCCGACGGCGAGGCGTGGCAGGGTCGTGCGATAGGCCCGCAACAGAAAGATCGCCTCGACGAGGTCGCCGCGCGCCTGCTTTATAGCGAGAGCCGCGAGTTCGCGGTCATAGACCGAACCCTCGGTCATTACACGATCGACCGCCAGCGCGAGCTGCTCGTCGATTTGGGCGACGCTCAGCTCTGCAATGGCGGGATCGCCGCGCCGCGCCTCGGCAAGCAGCCGGTGCGCCGCCGTGATCGCCCTCTCTCCTCCCTTGACCGCGACGTACATGTTTGCCCCGCTAGCTAGAGGATGACGCGGGTCGAGCGCGGCAGCGCGGCAAGCTGCACGCCGCTGACTAAAAGGACATCAAGCCCGCGGGGGAACAGTTCGCCCAGTGCCGACCGTTCCGCCCAGAACCGCGCCGGCAGGCCCGCGACGCCGAGGCGAACCTCTTCGCGTATGCCCGGACCGACGAGCCGCACCCCGCTGCCGGTGACCAGACCTCCGATCTCGATCACCAGCGTGGACGAGCGCTCGGGATATTCATCGGTGCCAAGCGCAAACGCATCGAGCGGCGGCAGCGCGGCCGCGTCGCCGACAAAGGCAAAGCGAGCCTCGGCCGGGGCTCTGGCGAGCGGCGCGCCGCAATGGAACGCTAGATAGGCGGCCACCGGCGCCAGATTGCGGTCGAGCCAGAGAGGGGTATCGAGGTCGCACAACGTCAGCGCGATCGCCGCTGCGGCAGCTCCAAGCGGCGCCGGCGGCTGCGCTCGGCTCGCGGGCATCCATTTGATCCGGCCGGGAAAAGCCATCCCGTCGAGAACCGCGCGGAATGTTTCCTGGGCATCGTGCACGGGCTCGGCAAATCCCGGTTCTAGCCGGGCGAAATCTGCGGTGCCGGCCGGCGCCCAGAGGCCGAGGGCGTTCATTCGCCACGCACCATCGTGAAGAAATCGACCTTGCTGGCCATCACCGCGGCGGCACGCACGGCCTTCATCGCTGCCTGGCGCTCGGCGAGTGGAACAACCACGCTTGCGGCCAGAGCGCCATGCCGAACCGGATCCTGAAGCAGCGCATCGAAGAGCGCGACCAGCTGGGCGTGGCGCTTCGCCCGTCCCGCGACATACCCGAAGCCGGTGTAGGTGACATTTCCGGCAGCGTCGATCACCTGGATCGCCGCTCGAGTCATTGTCATCTCGCCAAGATTGAAGGCCGCGCCGGTACCGCCGATTCGACCCCGCACCATGACAAGACCGGTCTCACTGTGTCGGAGGGTGCGGTAATCGGGTTTTTCGGCGAGCGCATCCCAGACGGCGTCGAGTTCGGCGAGCGATGCCTTGGCGAGCACGGCGTACCAGCCGCGCCGGGCCTCCTGCGTAGCCTCGTCGGCCGGCGCGCCCGGTGCAGCGAGCGCTGCCTCGTCCATCCTTAGACCCCCCCTCTATCTCGGAGAGGCAGTAAACCCCGTCTTCGTGACGCTACGTTGACGGTACGGTGACAGCTCCCCGCCGACGGAGCCCGAGGTCGCTCCCCAATCCTGTTCGAAGAGCGCGCGCACCCTTCCGTCCGAGATGTGGCGATAGCCCGAGAACTCGTGCGGGAACGAGCCCATGTCGCACGCGCCCTGGACGTTGTTCTGGCCGCGCAGCGGGTCCACCCCGACGGCGCGACGGCCGATATTGCCGGTCGCCATCGCCAGGTTCGCCATTGCCATGACAGCTGTGGTGCCCTGTGTTCGGTGACGCCGAGGCCGTAATAGATTCAGCGGCGCGCCCAAAATGATGCTCCTGCGCCAGCGCGATGAGATAATGGACTTTTCGAGCATGCCTCTAGCGGAGGTCGTCACCGCGCAGCTTCTTATCACACGATAGAAATTTCCTATCGTTACGCTGACCGCAGAGAGTTCAAGTGCACTCGGATCATCTTGAGCGAAATCTTAGGGGAGACAGAGGCCGCTCTGGAGTTGAACTCGGCCGTCTGACCGGGCGCGCACCAACGACCGCTATCGGCGCGAAGGTGCGCTTGTCGAGTGCGAGCCGCAGCCTCCGAGCTGACCAGCCGGGGTAATTTTTCCGATTTGGTTCTGCACGCCCGTTCGCCGCGTGCGGTTTTGTACCATCCGTATGGTGTCCGCTCATTCCCGAAGCATCGACGCGACCTGGTCGAGGCACCGAATGCGCGCGTACATCTTCATCGCCTTGTCGAGGCTGTAGGCGTGAGCGGCGGTGTCGCCGCTCCAGCAGCATTCGCGCACCACGACAGTCGCGAGGTCGAGGTTGAAGGCCTCGCGGACGCTCGTCTCGACGCCGCGATTGGTGGCGCCGCCGCCGATGATGATGGTATCGCGCCGCAGCATGCGCAGGAGCTCGGCGACGCCCGTCCCATAGAAGGCGCTCGGCCGGCGCTTGAGGAAGACGTAATCCTTGGGCCGCGGCGCGATCTCGTCGGGAAAGCCGGCCTCTGGCGTACCCTCGATACCATTGGTGAGAGGCGGCACGCCGGTCTCCGCCGATAGGTCGGTCGGCAGCATGACCACGTCCGCGCCATCGGCGCGGCTGACCGGCGTCGTGTAGATCACCGGAACGCCCGCCGCCCGCGCGGCCGCGATCATCCGCACCCAGGCATCGAGCACGGGACGCATTGCGGCCCGCCGCGCGGGATCTGACGGAGTCAGCGCGCGCCGGCAGACGTCGTAGGCGATCAGTGCGGCCCGGCGCCGATCGATGCGTTCGGGTTCGGGCATCCCAACCTCCCCAGGTAAGAGGAAACGGCATTTCCGTAAGTACCGTCGTATATGCGGCTTCCGGCACTTTCCGGCAGACGGTGGGTGCGATGAGGGGGAAGTTGGTCGACCTCCCTCTAACTAATTGTAATTACTTAGAGATGGTGGAGCCGAGGGGGATCGAACCCCTCGTTTCCTGAAATCGGATGAAACGCCCCGCACTCCGGTGGACCCTTTTTAGTTTAGCAAAACCGCCGTTTTTTCCCTGCCGCGTATTGCGTTGGCGGTCATAGCGTTCCATACTGTTTCGTCAAATTGGAACCTATTTGGAACCTAGCCGATGCCGAAGGGGCGGGTAAGCCGACGCATCCATTTCACGGATCGGGGTCTCAAGGCGATCAAGCCGCCGCCGGTGCCCAAGCAAGTCGATTACTTCGATGACAGCCTCGCCGGCTTCGGACTGCGCGTCTCCTACAACGGCCGTAAATCGTGGATCGTCCTTTACCGCTGCAACGGCGTGAAGGGCCGCCTGACGTTTGGGAGGCTTGATGTTCTGCCGCTCGTTGATGCTCGGGAGCAAGCGCGCGGCGCACTAAAGGCGGCAGCGCGTGGCGACGATCCGGCTATCGAGAAAGGCCGCGACCGCGAGGCGCCGACTTTCAGGCAGCTCGCCGACCGCTACATTGAGGAATATGCGAGGCCACGCAAGCGCACCTGGCAGAAGGACCGGCGGCTACTCGACAACAACCTGATACCTGTCCTGGGCCGAAAGAAGGCGCACCTGATCACGCGCGCCGATCTTCGGACGGAGCTCGCCAAGGTAAAGGCCCGCCCGGCGCCAATCGAGGCGAACCGCACTTTCGAGGTCGTGCGGCGGCTATTCAATTGGTCGATTGAAGAAGAGATTTTGACCGATAATCCGGCCTTCAAGCTGCCGAAGCCGTCCGAGGAGACGCCCCGCGAGCGAACGCTGACGGCTGACGAGTTGCAGGCCCTCTGGCAAGCCCTGGACGGTGCAGCCCCGATCGTCCGAAGTGTGCTCCGCCTTATGCTGCTGTCGGTGCAGCGCCGGAACGAGGTTTCGCGTATGCGCTGGGCCGATCTCGACCGGCGCGAGGGTTGGTGGAATATCCCGGCCGAGCTGACAAAAACCAAGCGGCCCTACAGGGTGCCGCTGACGCCGGCCCTACTCGCCATCATCGAGGAAATTGAGAAGCTGTCGCTCGATCCTGATTGGGTATTTCCGCGCGCGTCGGGCGGCGGCCCAGTTCCCGAGACTAACGTGACCCGGCCTTTCCGAAAGCTGATCAAGGCTGCCGGGATCGCGCATTTCATGGCGCACGACCTGCTGCACACGGCCACCAGCCACATGACCGCGATGGGTATCTCGCAATTCGATGTTGGCAAGGTCCGGCACCACACCTCACGCAATTCGAAGACCAGCACTAGCCGCTATGACCATTACGGTTACGATCGGGAAAAGCGTCGGGCGCTCGATCTGTGGAACGCCCGGCTACTCGACATTGTTGCGGGTAAGCTGCCGGCAGAAAACGTCGTCGAGCTGGCGCGCGCTTGATGCGCTCGTTCGACGGAACAGTATGGGACCCCGTAATCAGACGGTGGGTATGGCCCACGCCTGAGGTCATTGAGCGGCGTGTCCTTTATCTAGCGGCGAAATTGCCGCCGACCAAAGCGATCGAAATCCCTAATGCCAATAAACCCAACGAAATACCGGGAGACCGTGCGCGTATCCCGTCCTACCTTCTAGATGCTGCGGAGCAACTTGTCCAAAACAGGGTCACCACTTCTGAACAAAAGGAAGAAGATTATCGGGCTTATGCTAGTGCTATCGGTCGCACCATTCGTGCTGGACGCACCGATATCCCCATAGTCAAGAATTGGATTGCCGGCCAGCGATCTGTTAACAATTATGATGAGTTGCGCAGGGTAAAACGCGGTCTCGAAAGCGATCGTCTCGACGAAATGGACAAGGCCGATTTCTGGATCACAATACGGGTCGTGGCTCTTATTGAGGCGGCTCGGTCGGGTGCTGGTAGGGCTGGGCAAGTGCGAGGCGGCTACGTGGGCGCTCGGCGCCCTCGCCGGGACGTTTCGTTCGGGCAAATTTATCATGAGCTATGGAAGCTGTTGAATGCCTGTGACTTTCCCGGTCCCCTATTACTCAAAAACAACCAAAACTGGTTAGTGGAGAGCGCGCGCGAGCGTACAGCACTTAAGGAAACACTTCGTTTGCGGCTGCGCACCAAACAAAATCTGCATAAGAGATTGTTGCTTCTCGACGTGTGGGTTGCTGATCCTAACCCGGCACGACGCAAGGTCAAACGCGGCCGCGCGCGACTAAGGCGGGCAACCCCGTGAAATAATTATCGTATTGCATCTGTCAATCAAATCTGCCCCGTTTCGGGGGGCGCTCTTCCTGGCGGGTTAGACATCTCTTGCGACGGCGCGGTGGCGCATAGGGCGCTGCGGGTCGCCTCGCGACGAGGTGGATATGACAGAGGATCGATTTATCCGTGAGACCGAGGTACAGCGTATCACCGGTCTCAGCCGGACGACGCGGTGGCGTCTCGAACGCGCGGGCGAATTCCCGTCACGGCGCCGGCTTTCCGCAAACGCCGTGGGATGGCTCGAACGCGAGATCCGTTCCTGGGTCGCGAGCCGGGCTGCATCGTTCGCGCCGCCGAAGGCTGCATGAGCCAAATGGTTGCGCTGGCAACGCCAACCAGGCTGATCCGTGCGGCGCATCCAGACGCGCTTGGCGGCGCGCCGTGACCCCGCTCGACACGCTCGTGCGCGCATCGAAGAGGTACGCGATGTCGCCGCATGATGGTGCCGCCGAGATCAGCCGCATCATCGATGGAGCGGAAGAGGTGCACTGGCCCGAACCCGAGCCGTTGTTCGAGCCAAGCGAAGCGGAGCATGCCTATCCGCTTGATGCCCTGCCGACCATCATCGCCGAGGCCATAGACGAATATCGGGCCTATGGACAGCAACCGTTGCCGCTGATCGCATGCTCGGCCTTGTCGAGCGCTTCGCTCGCGGCGCAGGGGCTTGTAGATGTTGCACGCGACCGGCGCCTTGTTGGGCCGATCAGTCTGCATTTAGCCGTAGTGGCTGTGAGCGGCGAGCGGAAAACGTCAGCCGACCGGGAATTCAGCCGACCCATTCGCGCGTGGATGCTGGAGCGCCGCGAGGTTCTTCAACCGGAAGCTGATCGGGGGCGCGCCAAAATTGCCGCCTGGGCGGCTGAAAGGGACGGGCTGCTGAACAAGATCAAAAGCACCGCCGGAAAGAAGGCGGCTGGGGCCGAGGCCGACATTTCCGCCTTCAAAGAACGCCTCGCCGTGCTGGAATCGCAGCGACCCGCGCAACTGATCATGCCCTCGCTGTTTTACGAGGATACCAACGCTCAGCGGCTCGCCGTGGACATTTCCGAGGGTTGGCCTTCGGCAAGTATTTGGTCGGACGAAGGTGGGCTTGTTGTCGGATCGCACGGGATGAACGACGACAACTTGATGGGGTTCATCGGTTTATTAAACCGGCTCTGGGACGGACAAGCATTCGAACGTCTGCGCCTGACCACACCAAGCGCGTTTATCAAAGGCCGGCGGCTCACTGTCTCGCTGATGATGCAGCCGGTGGTGTTCGCCCGCCTTATAGGTGCCGCCGACGGCGCTTCGCGCGGCATGGGTTGGATCGCCCGAAATCTGACGACCTGGCCGACATCAACGATTGGCGCGCGTCCTTACCGCGATGCACCGGACGGCATGCCGGCACTCGATCGACTGCATTGCCGGTTGCGCGAATTACTCGACCTGCCGCTGCCAGTCGAGGGAGCGGGAATGGTCTTGGTCCCGCCGGTGTTGGGTTTGGCCCCACCCGCTTTTGCGGTCTGGCGCTCCCTTCACGATGAGGTCGAGGCAGAGCTGTCGCAAGCTGGCGAATTCGGCGCCATTCCTGACATCGGAGCGAAGATCGCCGAGAACGCCGCTCGCTTCGCCGCAAATTTTCACGTGCTTGAGCAAGGACCGGAGGGGAGCATTGGGGCCGCGACGATGCAAGGGGCCGCGACCCTTGCCGTCTGGTACCTCAATGAGGCGCGCCGCATAATCTGCGCGAACGACAAGCCGCGAGCCGTGATCGACGCCGAGCTGCTTCTCGATTGGATGCGGCGCGAGCTGGCGGAACCGATCGATCCCCGCGACATCCTGAACCGAGGTCCAAACCCACTCCGCGACAAGGGGCGTCGCGATAACGCGCTCAAGGTGCTGACCGAGAAGCATTGGATTTTTGAGGCCAAGCGCGGCGGGGCGACCCGTCTCGTGCTCAATCCGAAGGCGAGGGCTGCCCGATGAGCCTTGTTGATCGTTGGCTTTCTCGATCGGCTCAGGAAGCGCAGGCTGCGACATTTGCGACTTCTGCGACAATACCTCGTAAGTCCAGCATTCCTGCGGAATTCTCTGTCGCAACCGACTTGCGACACGTTGCGACATCTGCGCCGGCCGCTGCTGGACCATTGGAAAAGTCGCAAGCTGTCGCAGATGGGCTGCGACACGAAAAGCCGCAGTATCCCTCAGCATTCGAGCCCATGTCGCAGATGTCGCAATTGTCGCAGGGGTCGCCGGCCGAAATCGCCGCCGATCCGGCCTGGTGGCGCAACTTCTACGAGGCACGTGCCGCGATTCGACAACGCGGTGACGAGCGCCTGCGTGCTGATGCCGAGCGTCTGGCGTGGGGTGAGGCGCAATGGCGCTGGCACAAGGCGCATGGCGAGCGGGTATCGCAGAACCTATGCGCCGGCTGTCGACTGCCCATCGGGACGGAGGCGCCGCTCGACCTAATTGATGGCAACCGCGTTCACGACCGCGCCGGGCATGACTGCCTGATCCGGCACGGCGAGCGCTGGCGCGGCGCAGCAACGGCAGCGCTGATGGCGCTGGGCTTGCTGCCACCGGCCGTTATGCTCGCCGGCAAGCTGATCGCAGCGGCGCGGCCGAGGTTGCGATGACGGATCGTCCCATCGCCCCCACGACTACCGACATCGCGTCGGTGGAGCAAGCACACCGGGCGATCAATGATGCGGCGATCTTGCGCGAGGACGCGGAGCAGTATCCGGGCCTTCACCACGACGACCCGGAAGAAACGTTTTCCCAAGCGGATGACCTGGAGGCCGCGGCCGTCGCATTCCTCTACCCGGCCGATGACACCGGACGGGGAAGCCGCGCGCTCGTGCCGCAATCGGAGACGCTCGCCACGTCAACCCGCCGCTCCCGCAGAGTAGCCGCTGTCGCGGGCAACGAACGCCTCGCCCTTGCCAGTGAAGCCCGGTCAACCGAGCTGGCAATCGACATGGCGGAAAGCCTCGGAGCGACAAACAGCGCGGAGTTGGCGCTGGCACATCAGATGGCTGCCGCACACGCCCTTTCGCTGCGCCTGATCGGTCGCGCCAACCTGGAGATCGAGGGCATGGCACGCTTCGACTGGCAGGGGAGGCGCGAGGCTATGGTAGAGATCGTGCGGCTCTCCAATGCCGCCGCCCGGCAGATGGAAGCCTATCAGCAAGCGCTGTTCGGCTGGACCAAGATGCGGCGCGGTGGGAAACAGACCGCCGTCGTGCAGCACGTCACGGTCAACGACGGCGGCCAGGCGGTCATCGCCGGCCAGGCGGGGGGATCGGGCAAGGGGGATCAAAGTGAAAAATAGCGATCAACCCCAAGCGTCCGGTTGGGAGCGCGGCTTAGAGTTCGCCCGGCATGCTCGCCGATGTGGGGCGCGATGCCGTTCTGGCCTGCCCTGTCGCGCGGCTGCGATGCGGAACGGCCGATGCAGGATGCACGGCGGCGCGTCACCCGGTGCGCCTCGGGGAAAACGCAACGGCCGGTATCGGCATGGGCGGTGGACTATTGAGCAGCGCGCGATGATGGCGGAGACGCGCGGCGTACGGCGGGCGGTTTATGCGTCGCTCAAGCTGTTGCGCGCGTCACCCGGATGATCGGCTCGGCGATTTCGTGGCAAGCGCTGGCGCGCGTGTCCAATTTCCGAAATGATCTCGCCTTCGCCGGGGCACAGAACGGGCGGGAGGCTGCGCATGATGCGCTCAGTCTTAGCGATGGTGCTGATCGGGCTTGTCGCATTGGCTGGGCCGAAGCTGGCAGCGGCAGCGATTGAGTTGCCTTACGAAGGCTACGAACCGTCCTGCGCGAAAGCGAAAGACGGTAAAACGTACTGCAACGTCGAGCTGACACTGAGCGGCACGATCGACGAAGCCATGTCGGCCGAATTACGGCGCAAGCTCCAGCAGGTCCCGGGCACAATCTCTCACTTGGACGTGGGGCTGAACAGCCCTGGCGGGATGGTTGGGCCGGCCATGGAGATCGGGCGGCTACTCAGGAGTCGGGCGGCGCTTGTCCACATTAACGCAGCGGAGGGCCATAGCTGTGTGAGTGCCTGCGTCTTGATTTACGCAGGCGGGGTGGTACGAGGCGCCCAGCCCAAGAGGATCGGTATTCACCGGCCCTATCTCGAAGTGGGGACGCATGCCCGCACCATGGCCGAGATCAAAGCCGTCATGGACCAGATGCTCGCCCAAATCCGTGCGTATCTCGTCGAGATGAACGTCGATCCTCGCCTTGCCGACGATATGATGCGGATACCGCCTGAGCAGGTCCGGTATCTCACTTATGAGGATCGCGACGCCTATGGCCTCGGCGTCGATCCTGTCTGGCAGGAAGAAATGGATCTCGCCGAAGCACGTCGATTAGGGATCACCCGGCAGGAATATATGCGCCGCGACGAGCTTGCGACACGGCTCTGCCAAGGCGTAGAGCTGGACGTCCGGCGCCGGTGCAAAGAGCATTATATGGGAGGCAATACCAGCCGGTACGTCCCGCCCGTTCCGCGGCTGCGGACTGAGTGCGAAGGCAAGTACGGCATCTTTGCCGACCTAGTGCCAGGGTGCATAACCGGCCGAAACGTTGCCGGGGTTGGGTACCAAGGGGGTAAGTTCGGCATGACCGGAAAAGGGCGATGGCTCGAAGGAGATACCAATGGCGTTCGCTTTTCCTATATCGAAGAACGCCGCGACGATATTGGAGTCTATCTTGTCGATAATTCTCGTGGCGTGCGCATTTATCTAGATATCAATCAGAAGAAGATTTTTTATTCTGACAATAAATCGCCGACACTGCACCTGCTTTATCCCATCACCGATGTAGCTATTGACAAGTACTACCCCTAGTAGAGCGAATCCGACAGATGAGACCCTACGAATGAGCCGCAAAGCCTTGGAATACCTCGAATCTATGCGGACTCATCCGTCTGATTTTCACCACTTGAAGGTGACAGAGCGAGAATCGCCGCTGCAAGGCCAACCGCAAAGGTGCGGCAGTGAGCGAGAACAAATCCTGCCGACGACAAAGGTTGCGCCTGAACGGGCGAGCACGGAGGGGCGATGGCCGCAAATGGCGCAATACGCGGGAGGGAGAGTCGCGGCGGTCGTAGCACGCTCTCACGAATAATCCGTGGCGCCCTGATCACATGGCTCGCGATGGCCGCACTTGCGGGCGCGACAGGTGCCGAACCATTTGGGGACGCGGAAACCGCTTATCGACGCGGCGATTACGCGACCGCGCGCTGGCTCCTCCGTCCACTCGCTGACCAGGGACACGCCGCCGCCCAGGCCGGCCTCGGGGTGATGTACGGCCTGGGCCAGGGCGTGCCGCGGGATTACGCCGAGGCGGTCAGGTGGTATCGCAAGGCTGCCGACCAGGGACACGCCGAAGCCCAGAGCAACCTCGCGTTCATGTATGAAAGCGGCCAGGGCGTGCCGCAAGACTACGTCGAAGCGGTCAGGTGGTTTCGCACGGCCGCAGACCAGGGCGATCAGCGCAGCATGCTCTTCATCGTCGAGGTCGAGGGGCATGGCTCAAATGTGCCCGCGCGGAACCTATTTGGAACCTATTTCGACAGCGTTCGTACCCAACCTCATCTATTCCATTGATTTAATTAGCATATTGATGCCGAAAATTGGTGGAGCCGAGGGGGATCGAACCCCTGACCTTCGCATTGCGAACGCGACGCTCTCCCAGCTGAGCTACGGCCCCATAGCGCGTCGGCAGCCCGTTTCCGGGCGCGCGGACTATGGGTATCGGGCCGGCGGGTGTCAAGCGCGGCACCGGGTCCGATCGCCGGCGACGCCGGGCGCGCCCGCGCCCGGCAAGCGCTTGCGGTCGCCGGGTGCTGCTTGTACGGTCGCCGCGCCTGATTCCCACCTTGATTCCGACACGGTGCGTCGCATGCATGCGCTGATTTGGTTGATCGATACTGTCGTCTATATTTTCATTTGGCTGTTGATCGCGCAGGCGGTGCTCAGCTGGCTCTTGGCTTTTGGCGTCGTCAACCGCTACAACCGGGCGGTCGCCGTGATCGGCGATTTTCTCTATCGGATCACCGAGCCGGTGCTGCGCCCGATTCGCGCGCTCTTGCCGAATTTCGGCGGTGTCGACGTCTCGCCGATCATCCTGATCCTGGTCTTGCTGTTTCTCGAACGCCTGCTGATCTACGACGTTGTCCCGCGCCTGCTGTGACGGACCGCTCGCCGCGGCGGCGGACGGCGTGCGCCTGGCCGTTCGCCTGACCCCGCGAGCGCGCGACGACCGCATCGACGGCATCCTCCGCATGCCAGAGGGCGGCAGGGTGTTGAAGGTGTCGGTTACCGCGCCGCCGGCGGAAAACCGCGCCAATTCGGCATTGCTGCGATTGGTCGCGCGTGCGTTCGACCTGCGGCAGCGCGACGTCGCGATTATCGGCGGCGGCAAAAACCGCAACAAGATCGTCCGTATCGTCGGCGATCCCGTCGACCTGCTGCGCCGCCTCGGCGCCGTCGTCTCCGGTCTGCCTGAATTGTGAAACGCACGACCGCGACAACACGCACCTTGATCTCGCGCCCCGCCGCCTGCATATAGGGGGCGCAGCGTTCGTGCTTCTGTTTCGAGTCACGTGATCGGGCCTGCGTGAGCAACCCCGCCGATAATGGCGGAAGCTGAGTCCGATCTTTATCCCCTGCCCTCATCCGGACAGCCCTGATCACGCGGGTCGTCTCCCGACCCAACAGGCGCGTGGGCGATGGCCCAATACGCCCGACCGGGCTTCATCGACCCTGAAAGATCAATCATTTGTCCAGTTTTTCCGAGTTCGGCCTCGCCGCTCCGATTCTCCGTGCCCTGACCGAAGAGGGCTATACGACCCCGACCCCGATCCAATCCCAGGCAATCCCCAAAATCCTCGCCGGCCACGATCTCTGCGGCATCGCCCAGACCGGGACCGGCAAGACCGCCGCCTTCGCCCTGCCCATCCTCGATCGCCTCACCGCCGCGCCGGCCCAGAAAGTCCGCCGGTCGAGCCGGGTGCTGGTGCTGAGCCCGACGCGCGAACTGGCGAGCCAGATCGCCGACAGCTTTCGTGCCTACGGCAGGCGGTTGCCGCTGACCACCGCGGTCGTGTTTGGCGGCGTGCCGCTCGGCGCGCAGCAGCGCCAGCTCGCGCCGGGGGTGGATGTCCTCGTCGCCACGCCGGGCCGTCTGCTCGACCTGATCGACCGCAATGCGCTGAGTTTGTCGAGCGTGCAGTTCCTGGTTTTGGACGAGGCCGACCGGATGCTCGACATGGGGTTCATCCACGCGCTGAAGCGGATCGTCAAATTATTGCCGCAGCGGCGGCAAACCCTGCTGTTCTCGGCGACGATGCCCAAGCCGATCGCCACGCTGGCCGAGGATTATCTCAACGATCCGGTCAAGATCGCCGTGACGCCGGTGGCGACGACGGTCGAGCGGGTCGACCAGGGCGTCATTTTCGTGCCGGCCGCGCAGAAGCGCGATGTGCTGGTCACGTTGTTGCGCAACCCGGCGCTCGAGCGGGTGCTGGTGTTCACCCGCACCAAGCACGGCGCGGATCGGGTCGTGCGCCACCTGGTGGCCGCCGGCACCGAGGCGATCGCGATCCACGGCAACAAATCGCAGCCGCAGCGCGAGCGCGCGCTCGCGGGGTTCCGCGCCGGCAGCAACCGCGTGTTGGTCGCCACCGATATCGCCGCGCGCGGCATCGACGTCGACGGCGTCTCGCACGTGATCAACTTCGAACTCCCCAACGTGCCCGAGGATTATGTCCACCGCATCGGCCGCACCGCCCGCGCCGGCGCCGAGGGGATCGCGATCTCGCTGTGCGACGACGAGGAGCGCGCCTACCTGCGCGATATCGAAAAGCTGACCCGGGTATCCGTGCGGGTCCTGCAGGGTCAGCGGACGGCCGTCGCTAATGATCGTGGCGGGAACGGCCGCGTGGCGGCACCACAGGCGCCGGTCGCACGCGGTCCGGCGCCGCGGGTCGGGCATCAAGCGCCGCCGCGCCATCCCGACCGCGGAGGACGGGGTCAGGGTGGGCGCTCGTCGCCACCGACGCGACCGCAGGGGCAGCGGGGTGCCTCGGATGCCGAGGGCTCGCTGCCGGCCTTCGTGCGGCGTGTCGTATGATGCGGGGCGCGGCGGAATCTAACATCCGCCGACCAGGCCGCCGGCTTGGTTCGAGCAAATAATCCGTCGACCGACCGCAAACTCGACGCGAAACGTAATTCGCGCCTCGATTGCGCCAATTCAGACCGGATATTTGTAAAACCCCGCCCCGGTTCCCATATTTACGGGCGGCGATTCAGATCCAGCGCCCGCAACCCCACCCGGAGTAGCACGATGTCAGAGCATAAATTCCGCGTGGGCCAGGCCGTCGAATTCTTTCCGGACCGCACCGTCGGGCACCAGGCCAAGGGCCGTTACACGATCGTTCGCCTGCTCCCGGTCGAAGGCAACACGCCGCAATACCGCATCAAGAGCAAGGCCGATGGGCACGAGCGCATGGTTCGCGAGAGCGATCTCGGCGCGCGCTAGGCGAGGGCGCGGATCGCCGCGATCACCCGGGGCATCAGCATCGCCTTCGAGCCTTTGACGGTGATGATGTCGTTCGCCCGGATATCGGCCGCGACGGCGGGCGCCAGCCGGGCGCTGTCTTCTGCGTAAGCCCCCCGCAGCGCGGGCGGCAATGCCTCATAGAGCCCGACCATCATCCTGCCGCAGCAATAGACCCGGTCGATCCCGCCCTGCGCCAGATCCGCCGCGAGACCGGCGTGCAAGGCGGCCGAGGCTTCGCCCAGTTCGAGCATGTCGCCGAGCGCCATCAGGCGGCGCCCGCCGCGCGGCGGGACCATCTCAGACAACACCCGGATCGCGGCGCGAACCGCGGCCGGGCTCGCATTGTAGCTGTCGTCGATCAGGATCGCCTCGCCGTCGCCGAGCGCGAGAGTCTCGACCGCGCCACGACCCGGCGGTGGCTGGTAGCGCGCCAGCGTGTCGGCGCAGCGTTGCGTGTCACCGCCGGCCGCCGCCACCGCGAGCAGCGCGCCGAGCGAATTGACCGCCAGATGCCGCCCCGGCGTGCCGAGGTGATAATGCAATTCGCGGCCAAGAATCTCGGCCTCGATAGCGCTGCCCTTCGCGCTGGGCACGCACGCGGTCAGGCGAGCCTCGGCATCGGCGCCGCTGCCAAAGCTCAGGATACGCCCCACCCCCCGCTCGCGCGCGGCCGCCGCGAGCCGCGCGAAATGGATGTTGTCGCGGTTCAACACCGCGGTACCGGCCGCGTCCATGCCGAGGAAAATCTCGGCCTTGGCCTCGACGATCGTCGCGACCGACGCGAAGAATTCGAGATGCACCGCCTCGACATTGGTGATCAGCGCCACCTGGGGCCGGACCTGACATGACAACGGCCCGAGCTCGCCCGCGTGGTTCATGCCGAGCTCGAACACGCCGAAGCGCGCCTCTGGCGGCAGCCGCGCGAGCGACAGCGGCACACCCCAGTGGTTGTTGAAGCTGCCTTCGCTGGCATGGGTCTGTCCCGCCGCGCTCAGCATCAGCCGCAGCATTTCCTTGGTGCCAGTCTTGCCGACCGACCCGGTCACCGCGACGATCATGGCCGTGGCTCGGTCGCGACCGGCATGCCCGAGCGCCTCCAAAGCCGCGAACGTGTCGGCGACCAGGATCAGCGGGGCGGTGTCGGCGACCCCCGCCGGACGGCGCGACACGATTGCCGCCGCCGCGCCGGCCGCTAGTGCCGCCGCGACGTGATCGTGCCCATCGTGCAGCGGTCCTTTGAGAGCGATGAAGAGATCCCCGCTCCGGATCGTGCGGCTGTCGATCGCGACGCCGGCGGCCCGCCAGCCCAGCGCGCCGGAGGGTTTGCCGCCGACCGCGCCCGCGGCTTCCGCGGCTTCCCATAAAGGATTCGCCGAAGGGGTCAATTTCCCGTCTCGCGCCTGATGCCGGGCGCGATCATGCGGGCATCTGGCGCCCGCGTCGACGGACAATCATTACCAGCAAGACCCCCGCCGCAGCGGTCGCGGTGTACATCGCAAAGGCGCGCAGATAGCCGATCATCGCCGCCTGGCGGTTGACCTCCCTGGCCATCCGGGCGAGTCCCGCCTGCGTCCCCATATCCCATCCGCCGGTGACCCACGGCAACCCCAGCGAGCGGTTGAACGGGGAGATCATCTCGTTGAGGCGGCTGTAATTTTGCGCCTGGCCGCGGACGATCTCGGCAACGCACATCGAGATGAAAAAGCTCGATCCGATATTGCGCAGCAGGTGAAACACCGCCATCGCCTCGGGCCAATGACGCGGCTCGATGGTGCGAAACGTCGCCATCGTCAGCGGCACCCAAAAGATGCCGACCGCGGCGCCCTGCAGGATGCTGTTCGGCACCAACGTCTCAAGCCCGACATTGAGGTCGATATTCATCAGCCACAGGCCGGAAGCGACCATCAGCCCAAAGCCGATACTCATGCCGATGCGCGGATCGAGCTTGCCGATGAACATCGCCGCGAAAAAGCCGAGCGTCGCGCCGATGCCACGGGCGGCCAGTACGTCGCCGACGATCGGGTCGGGAAACCCGGCATGCTCCTGCAACAGCGGCGGCAACAACACCATCGGGGTAAAATTCAGCATCCCGTAGATCAGGACCAGGATCAGCCCCAGCGCGTAATTGCGGTCGAGCAATAGCCGCAAATTCAGGAACGGCCGTTCCGCGGTCAGGCTGTGCGCGACGAACAGATAAAAGGCCAGCGCCGCGCCGATCGTCTCCAGCGCGATCTCGGGCGATTCGTACCAATCGAGCCGCTGGCCGCGCGACAACACCAGCTGCACGCACGAGATCGCCGCCGCCAGGGCCAGAAACCCGACCCAGTCGAGCCGAGCCGCGCTGCGGTCCCGGTCGGGCAGCATGCTCAGCCACAAGCCGACGAACGACACCAGCCCGACCGGCACCAGCAGGTAGAACGCCCAGCGCCAACTGTAGAGGTCGGCAAGATAGCCGCCCAATGCCGGGCCGATCACCGGGCCGATCACCACCGCCATGCCATAGATCGAGCTGATCATGCCGTGCTGATGCCGCGGAAAGCTGTCGAACAGGATCGTCTGCGACAGCGGAATCACCGGCGCACCGGTCGCGCCCTGGAAAATCCGCCACAACACCAGCGTTTCGAGCGAATCGGCCTGGCCGCACAAATAGGTGAAGAGCGAAAAGCACAGCATCGACGCGGTCATCACCCCCCGCCGGCCGAATCGCGCCACCAGCCAGCCGGTCATCGGCGTCATCACCGCCGTCGCGAGGATGTTGAAGGTCATCACCCAGGCGATCTCGTCCTGGGTCGCGGCCATTGCCCCGCGCATCTGCGGCAACAGGGTCGAGGCGATCAGCAGGGTCGTCGAATACAAGGTCGAGCCGAGAATCACCGAAATCATGATCATCGCGCGGCGCGTGAAACTCAGCGCCGGCGAAACTTCGTCTGTCATCCTTGAACCCGTGACCTAGCAGACGGTATGCTAAGCAACCATAACCCAGACACCCAATAGGGGGGAAGCCTTGTCCTCCGACGATGAGCGTCATATCGGCTTTCTGATCTCCGATGTCGCCCGGTTGCTCCGGACCGCGTTCGACCGGCGCGTCCGCCGGCTCGGGCTGACCCGGTCGCAATGGCTGGTGATCAACCGCCTGCACCGCCATCCCGGCGTCACCCAGTCCGAACTGGCCGAAATGCTCGAGGTCGAAAAGGCCACCGCGGGGCGGATGGTCGATCGCATGGAGCAGCGCGGCTGGGTCGTGCGCCGTGCCGACGCCACCGACCGGCGGGTCAACAGACTCTACCTGACCGCCGATTCGGACCTGATACAGGTCCGCCTCGCCAACATCGCCGAGCACACCGTCGGCGACGCGTTGTCGCTGTTGTCGGCGCGCGAGCAGGACCAGTTCAGAGAGCAGATGATGCGGGTCAAGCGGCGGCTGCAGACGATGCTCGACCCCGAGACGACCAAGGGGACCGAGGTCAGGGAAACCGACGCCGTCGGCGAGCTGGTACGATGATCCACCTGCACCCGAAGATCGTTCGGCTGTTGCTTCTGGTCGCGATCCCGTTTGCGATGGTGCTGATCGGCGGCGCGATCTGGCTGCGCGGCGGCCGCACGGTCGGCACCGAGGACGCCTATGTAAAGGCCGATATCGCGCAGATCGCCGCCGAGATACCCGGCCGCGTCGCCACCGTGCTGGTGCGCGATCACGCCCGGGTCGCCGCCGGACAGAAATTGATCGAGATCGACCCGGCACCGTTCCAGCTCGCGCTCGACAAGGCCGAGGCCGAGCTCGACAACGCCCGCACCGTGGTCGAGACCGCGCGCGCCCAGCTGATCGAGACCCGCAGCGAACTGGCCGAGGTCGAGGCCCAGGCGGAATACATGGCCAGGCAATTCTCTCGCCAGCGCGCGCTGGCGGCGACCGGCACCGCCTCGGTCACCAAGGTCGAGGAGGCGCAGAACAACGCCGGGGTCGCGCGCGACCGGGTCAACGTGGTCAAGCGCCGGCTCGACCGCATGCTGGCGGCGATGACCGGCGACCCCGATCTGCCGACCGACCAGCACCCGCTGGTGCGCGCCAAACGCGCCGAGCGCGACAGCGCCGCGCTCGACCTCAAGCGCACGACGATCCTCGCGCCGGTCAGCGGCATCGCGGTCAATGTCAAGCTGGTCGCCGGCGACCAGATCAAGGCGTCGTCGCCGCTGTTTGTCGTGGTCGCCGATACGCGGCCGTGGGTCGAGGCCAACATGAAGGAAAGCGACCTGACCCACGTGACCCCGGGCCAGAAGGCCGAGATCGTGCTCGACATCTATCCCGACGTGACCTGGGAGGCCGAGGTCGAGAGCATCAGCCCGGCGACCGGCGCCGAGTTCGCGATCCTGCCGCCGCAAAACGCGTCGGGCAATTGGGTCAAGGTGGTGCAGCGGCTGCCGGTGCGGGTGCGGCTATTGCCGCATGCCGGCGAGCCGCCGCTGCGCGCCGGCATGACCGCGACGGTGACGATCGAAATCGGCCGGGAGCGCAGCGTCGCGGGTCTGTTCCGCGGGTCCGCCAGCGCCGCCAGCCGGCCGTGACCAACCGGGCGTAACCCCCTCTGTCCGCCGAATAACCGCGGCGAGGAGGTCGGTCCGACCTACCGCGCCTCCCGCAGAAACCGCAGCACCAGCTCGCTGACCCGCGCCGCCTGCTCCTGCTGCACCCAATGGCCGGCGCCGTCGAGCAGGTGGCACCCGACCATGCGGGTGCACGCGGTCTCCCGCATCCGCTCGACCGCGCCCGGGCGCTGCTGGACGCCCCAGTCGCTTTTGCCAGAGATAAAGATCGACGGCACGTCGATCGTTCGGCCGGAAAACAATTGCAATTCGGACTCGAACGCGCCGCCGCTGCGCGAGCGATACCAGTTGAGCCCGCCCTGGAACCCGTTGCGCCGGTACTCGCCGGCATAGACCGCGAGCTCGCTATCCGGGAGCCACTGACAGGCGGCGATCTCCGCCGGCGACGGCATTTCCTTCGCCACCGCCGCCGGCATGTCGTCGGCGAGGTCCATGATGTAATAGGTCGGCATCTTGGCCAATTCGTCGGCCGACCACGCGGCGAGACGATGCGGCCGGTTGCCCTTCCAGTCCGCGCTCTTGTGATGGAAATAGGCACGCATGAAATCGTGGACGCCTTGCGGGCAATGCCACATCCGGGCGTTGGCCGGCCGGGTCGAATACCACCATTGGTAATGCTTGCGCGGCCTTGGCAACGCCGCCAACGCCTCGTGGATCGTCGGGCTGTCGGGCATCTCCGGCGGCTTCCCGGCATTGTCGAACGGCAATTCGGGCGGGCCGGCGAACGGCGCGCTCATCAATGCCAATGAACGGAACACATCGGGCCGCACCAATGCGCACCACGCCGCGATCGAGGCGCCAAAATCGTGCCCGAACACGCCGGCGACCTCGCGGTAGCCCAATGCCGACACCAGCCCCAACGCGTCGCGCACCGCGTTCAAGATGCGGAACGGGCGCAGATCGTCGTCGTAATTAGCGCTCCAGCCGGTGGTGCGGCCATAGCCGCGCTGGTCGGGCGCGACCGCGTGGAACCCGGCGGCGGCGAGCGCCGGCATGATCTTGCGCCAGGAATAGGCCAGTTCCGGAAACCCGTGCAGCAGCAAGACGCAGGGCCGTCCCGGATTCTCGTATCCGGCTTCGAGGATATGGATCCGCAGCCCGTTGATGCCGGACACGAAGCGCGAGCGGATGCCGGCGGGAAGGGCGGCGCTGTCCAGCGGTGGCAATTTGATCATGGGTTCCCTCCTGTGACGGACCCCGCTTCAATGTCATCGCCAGCGCGGCGAAGCAATCGGGATCCGCCGGGGGGGCTCCTCCGCGCGGGATTGCCGTGTCGCCTCCGGCTCCTCGCGATGACAAGCCCTTGTCGCTGTGAGAGACTGAGGGCGTTAGCGACGAAGGAGGGCGAGGTGACGGATCGGAGCGCGAAACCGGCCATTCCGGAGAATTATTACGACCGCACCCCCGAGCCGTTCGGCGACGGCCTGCCCGACCCGTTGGTCTACGACGCCTCGGCCCGCGCCTTGCGCCAGCGGACAATGAATTTCGCCGCCAAACGCCTGACCGACATGCGCTATGTCAGCGGTCTCGATCGCGCCACCGCCGAGCGCCATTTCCGCTGGCGCTCGGCCGTCGCCCCAGGCGGGCTCGCCGATCGCCCGGTCGCGAACCAGCAGGAGGCGCTGATCGCCGCCCATCGCGCGGGCAAGATCGCGATCGACATGGACGACGCCGACCGCCGCGTCACGATCCGCTGGACCGACCCGGATTTCGGCGAACCGGTGATCGGCGGCGCCATAGCCCGGCCGGGCTATGGCGGTATCGTTCTGGGACCGCATGCCGGTCTGGCGTTCGACCCGCGGCCGCTGCCGCGCCCGCCCGCCGATTCCGCACGACTCTGGCCGCTTGGCGCCGCAGTCGAGCCGCCCTCGTCACCGCCGGCCGAGCTGAGCCGCGCGCTCGACGGGTTTTTCGCCAAATCCTCCGGCGCCTACGGGGTACTGATCGCAACCCCGGAACGGGTGTTGTGCGAGCGCTACAGCGAATTCAGCGGTCCCGACCGGGCGACGCCGAGCTGGTCGATGACCAAGGCGATCACCTGCACCGTGATCGGCCGGCTGATCCACGAGGGCTGGCTTGCCTCGGTCCACGACCCGGCACCCGCGCCGCTGTGGCGCGACCCGCGCGCGATCCATCACCAGATCACCCTGGACCATCTGCTGCGCATGCGTTCGGGGCTGGGTTTCCCGGTGGTGCACGAGGACGGCCGATCGACGATCGGGTTCGAGAACAGCGCGGTCTATCAGGATGCCGGCGACGCCTACCAGGCGGCGCAGCGCTCGATCGTCGCCACGGTCCCGGGCTCGGTCTATCGCTACATCAACAGCGGGCTCAACGTGCTCGGGTCGATCATCCGCGACCAGATCGCCAGGCACGGCCTGCCCTATCACCAGACCGCGTATGGGCTGTTGATCGACCGGCTCGGTATGCAAAGCTACCAGCATTCCGCCGATATCGCCGGCAATCTGATCGCCTCGGGCGCCGGCTTCGCCTGCCTGCGCGACTACGCCAAGCTCGGCGTCTTGTACCTGCAGGACGGGATGTGGGACGGCGAGCGGCTGTTGCCCAAGGGCTGGGGCGATTACGCGCTGACCCCGACCCATACCGGCAGCGCCTATGCCGCCTGCTTTCGTTCCAATGCCGACGGCACGTTTCCCGACCTGCCCGCCGACACCGCCTGGGCCTCGGGCGCGTCCGATCAGCGCATCTTCATCCTGCGCCGGCACCGCCTGACCGTCGCGGTCAACAACGAAACAGACCACGCGATGGATTTGGCCGCGCTGAACCGGGTCATCGCCACCGCCATCGCCACGCTGATATAGGGGAACGGCCCATGCCTGATGTCCGTAACGTCGCCCGCGAAAAGCTCGAACAGGGGAAGCTGTCGCTCGGGGTCGGGGTGCGCATCACCCGCAGCGTCGAGATCGCCAAGGCGATGGCGGTGGCCGGGTTCGACTGGCTGTTCCTTGACATGGAGCACGGCGTGATGTCGCTCGAGGCCTGCGCGCAGATATCGACCGCGGCGCTCGACGCCGGTATCGCTCCGATCGCCCGGGTGCCGAACCGCGAATACGCGATCGCGACGCGCGCGCTCGACAACGGCGCGCTCGGCATCGTGATGCCGCATGTCGACACCGCCGCCGAGGCGCGCGAGGTGGTCGACCGGCTCAAATACCCACCGGTCGGGCATCGCTCGATGGGCGGGATCGGGCCGCATTACGGGCTGCGCTCGGCATCGAGCGGCGACGCGGCCAGGGCGCTTAACGCCGCCAATTTGACCGTGGTGATGCTGGAAACCCCGATCGCGATCGCCAACGCCGCCGAGATCGCGGCGGTGCCGGGGGTCGATGTGCTGTTGATCGGCACCAACGATCTGTGCGCCGAGCTGGGCATCCACGGCGATTTCGGCAACGACAAGGTCGCCCAGGCCTACCAGGCGATGATCGCGGCCTGCAAGAAGCACGACAAGTTCCCGGGCATGGCCGGCATCTACAACGAGGCGATCATGCCGCGATACATCGAGATGGGCGCGCGCTTTATACTGTCGGGCCAGGACGCCGCGTTTTTGATGGGCGGCGCGACCCAGCGCACCGGGTTTCTGCACAAATTGCCGCCCGGCGGCTGAGGAGGCCGTCCATGACGCCGGAACAGGTCCTCGCGCAGCCGCCCAGGGTGCTGACGCAAGCGCGGCGCGAAGCGTATTTCGCCACCGGGTTCCTCACGGTCGAGGGTCTGATCCCGGCGGGGTGGCTGCGCCGGCTGATCGAGCTTTCCGATCAGTTCGTCGAGCACAGCAAATCGGTCGCGGCGTCGAACGAGGCGTACGATCTCGGGCCCCGGCATTCGCCGCACCGGCCGCATGTGCGGCGACTGCGCGCCCTGGTCGACCGCCACCCCGATTTCTGGCGCTTCGCCAGCGAGTCGGTGTTGGCCGACATCGCCGCCGACCTGGTCGGCCCCGACGTCAAGTTCCACAGCAGCAAGCTCAACTACAAATCGCCGGGGACGGGCGAGATCGTCAAGTGGCACCAGGATATCCCGGCCTGGCCGCACACCAACTACAGCCCGGTGACGCTCGGGGTCTATCTCGACGACGTGCCGACCCCGCGCGGCCCGTTGACCTGCGTCCCGGGCAGCCATCGCGGGCCGATCTTCGTTCATCGCGACGGGCAGGGGGCTTGGACCGGGGCGATCCGCGACGAAGATATGGCGGCGGTCGAGCTGGCCGATGCCGAGGATCTGACCGGCGCGGCCGGCGCGACGATCGCGATCAACTGCCGCACCGTGCACGGGTCGCGGTCGAACGACACCGACCGCGTCCGCCCGGTCGCGCTGTTCGTTTACAGCTCGGCCGACGCGTTCGCCTGGATGCCGGCACCGACCCCGACCAGCAAGACCGGCGCGATCGTGCGCGGTGAGCCCGCTCGGATCGCGCATCTCGATCCGACGCCGTGTCCGGTACCGCCCGATTGGGGCCGGCAAGGTTACGGCTCGATCTTTACCGCGCAGCACAAGGACCCGAAAGGCGACGGCGAATAAAACGGCCGTACCTGCTCGCGGCTGATCCCGGGGATTACTGTCGCGCCGAGCGGGCGACCGCGCCACCGCCGATATCGCGCTCGGCCGGCCGGTTCGCGCCGGATATGAGCAAGGCGACCCAACCTCAAATCGTGCCACGATAAAATCAAATCGTCGGGCGGTAGCGTTCGCGCGGTTTGGCGAGGTCGCGCGAGACCTCCGCCGCGGCAGCCCGGAATCCCATCTTCGGAACCACAGGATAAACGCCTGAATCTCCCGGAAAATCGATCCGGTCTCCCATACCTTTTCGCGACCGGACCGGGACGGCGGCGCGGCTCCGCTTTCGAGGCTTGCAAAAACATACACGCGCATGTTACTTCCGATATGCGGTATTTCGTATTTTCGGCAAGTTAGAGATACATTGTTCAGGAAGACGGTTATGCGTCGTGTCATCACGCTGGGGGATTGCGTCGCCATGACGCCGCGGCTGCCCCTTTGATCGATGATGTCGGATCACCCGATATTCTCGAGCCGGTTGGTGCTCCCCGTAGCCTGGGAGTACCTCGATCGCGCGCCGACGCCCGACATGACCCAGGCCGCGGCGTGGGCGAATGGCGGGGTGTTCCGCTTTCTGCTGCACGGCGTCGAGCGTGAGGCATCGGCGCATCTCGCCGACGAGCGGCTGGCCGAGGCGCTGGTCCCGATCCGCACCCGGCTCGACACCGTTATCGAGATGCTCGAGCGGCTTTCCTATCGCGATGTCGTATTGCCGCCGGTGCGCGACATCGAACTGAGCCTCGCGCGCATGGCCTGGCATTCGCCGCGCCCGCTACAGACCGCGGACTGGCTGCGGATCGAGCTCTATTTCCATCCGAGTTTTCTCGAACCGGTCGTGCTTTTCGGGCAGGTCGGCAGCTGCCTCGAAGAGGATCGCGACGGTGGTTGCCGAATCCAGGTCGATCTCGCCGAACTGCCGGACGCGGCCAGCGAATCCCTGGCTCGGCTCGCCTTTCTCGCGCAACGCCGACAGCGGGCGGAACGCCCGGTTCCCAGCTCCGCGAGGTAGTCCATATGCGAGGTAGGCCCCATGCGAGGTAGGCTATGATCCAGGCAGTCGCCGCCCTCGGCGCCGCCCTCGGCGATCTCCAATCGATCGCGACGGCCATCACCGCGCCCGCGACGGCGCCGACCGGGCCGCACGCAAAGGCCATCGCGCCGGGCGCCGGGACCTCGTTTTCCGATGCGCTCAAAAGCGCGATCGGCAAGCTCGACGGCACGATCGCCGCGGCCAATGCCAGCGCCAAGTCGTTCGCCTCGGGCAATCACGACATCCCGCTCAGCGACGTGATGCTGTCGCTCGAGCAGGCCAACCTTGCCTTGCAGATGGCGGCGACGGTCCGCGACAAGGTCGTCGCCGCCTACTCCAACATCATGAACATGCAGGTCTAGTAAGCGGGTGGGTGTCACGTGGCCTCGCTAATCGGGATCCTGGAAGGCGTCCTGCCGCCCAGCATGATGGTGCGGGTGGGGCCGTTCCTGGCGGCGCGTGGACGCACCTCCGGGCTGGTCGCGGCCGCGCTCGGCGTGACCGTAATGGGACTCGCGTTGTTGTGGTCGCGCGATTCCGGCTATTCGGTGCTCTATGCCGGCCTCTCGGGCGAGGAGGGCGGCAAGACCATCGCCGAATTGCAAAAGCTCAACATCCCCTACCGCATCACCGAAGGCGGTCGGGTCATCATGGTGCCGAGCGCCGACACCGGCCGCGCCCGGCTGCAGCTCGCCGCCCGCGGCGTGCCCAAGCGCGAAAACGACGAATGGGCATTGCTCGACAATGAGAGCCTCGGCGTCAGCCCGTTCGTCGAGCAGGTCCACTATGTTCGGGGGGTCGAGACCGCGCTCGCCCGCACGATCCGCGAGGTCGATGGCGTCGTCTCCGCCAAGGTCACCTTGGCGCTGCCCAAGCAATCCGATTTTCTGGCGAATTCGCCGAAGCCGAGCGCCTCGGTCCTGATCCGATTGCGGCCGTCGACTCAGCTCACCACCGCACAGATCGACGGCATGGTCGGGCTGGTCGCTTCGAGCGTCCCCGGATTGACGCGCGACAAGGTCACGATCGTCGATCAGACCGGCCGGAGCCTCAACGCGCATGGCCGGGACGGGCTGCACCAGGCCCCGCAACAGCTCGAACTGGCGCGCGAGATCACCCATCGCTACGAAGCGCTGGTCACCGATTTGCTGGTGCCGGTGCTCGGTCGTGGAAATTTCCGGGTTTCGGCAGATGCTGATATTGATTTTTCCCAAACCAAGGAAAGCCAGGTCAAATACGGCGCCAGCCACATCCTGAGCCAGGACGAGAAAATCCACACCCGCCCGGGGGACGGCGGCGAGGCGGCCGCCGGCATTCCCGGAGCCTTGTCGAACCGCCGGCCAGATACGCCGGCAACCGGGAGCGCGCCCCCTAAACCCGCCTCCCAGACCGCCGGCCCGCAGACGCCCGAGACACCGGCCGCGCCGCCCGCGCCGACAGGTGCCACCGACAGTCACAGGACGACCAATTACGACATCGACCGCACCGTGCAATACCTCGAGCATCCGTCGTGGAAATTGCGCTCGATCAGCCTCGCCGTGCTGATCAATAACGGGTCGGGCAAGCCGATCCCGGCGACCCGCATCCAGTCGATCCAGACCCTGGTCACCTCGGCCATCGGCGCCGGCGAGAACCCGCGCATCACCGTGGTAGACCTGCCGTTCGAGGAGACCCTGACCGCCGCCGGCGAGATAGCGCAGGGGTGGTGGGCCGAGCCCTGGATGGCGACCGTTGGACAGAACGCGCTGCTGGCCGTCGCCGGCGTGCTGGCGCTGTTCGGCGGCGTGTTTCCGCTGATGCGGCGGGTGGCCGCCGTCGCCGTCGCGCCCGGCAGCGCGCGGGCGGGCGCGGGCGGCCGGGGCGCCACGCCGCGCGCCGCCGCCGCGGCCGGAGGCGGCAGCGTCACGCAGAGTCCCGAACCGACGATGCGGCCGCAGGTTACCTCGCAGGACGTGTTCAGCATCGAGGCGGAAACGGTTCAAACCTTAGTTGCCAATGATCCCGCGCGGACGGCGCAGGTCATCAGGGGATGGATAGCCGGTGACAGGAACAGCATTAAACAAGCGAGTTAATCTCACCGATGTCGAGAAGTCCGCGGTCGTCATGATGTCGATCGGCGAGGACGCCGCGGCCCAGGTGATGAAGCTGATGTCGCAGCTGGAGATCAATCTCCTGTCGGTGGCGATGGCCCGCATCTCGAACGTGTCGAAAGGCGTCGTCACCGAGGTCTATCAGGAATTCGTCGACCTGATGCTGCAGGAAACCTCGATCGGCATCGGCGCCGAAGGCTATATCCACGGCGTGCTCGAAAAGGCGCTCGGCGCGGACAAAGCCGAGCGGCTGGTCGGCCGGCTCAAGCAGGGCGACTACTTCGCCGGAATCGAGGCGGTGCAGTGGCAGGACCCGCGGGTGCTGGCCGAGATGATCAAATCCGAGCACCCGCAGATCGTGGCGCTGATTTTCGCCTATATGGAGCCCGAGCAGGTAGACGCGCTGATCCGCTACCTCCCGTCCGAACTAGTCGAGCAGGTGATCCCGCGGCTGGCGACGCTCGACTCGATCCCGCCCGCCGCGATCCGCGAACTTAACGAGTCGATCGAGGACCTGCTAGCCGGCGAGGCCCAGCAGGCGCGCGTCTCGGTCGGCGGCGTCGGCATGGTCGCCAAGATCCTCAACCGCATCGACAACACGCGCGTCGAAGCCATCCTCAAACAGATCAGCACGGTAGACGCGGAACTCGCCCAGCGCATCGAAAACAGCATGTTCGTGTTCGAGGATTTGGTTCATGTCGACGATCGCAACTTCCAGATACTGCTGCGCTCGGTCGATCAGAAATTGTTGGTTTCGGCGCTGAAGGGGGCGGAAGCCGCGCTGCAAAACAAGGTCCTCGGCAACCTGTCGCAGCGCGCGGCGGAAATGCTGCGCGACGACATGAGCGCGCGCGGGCCGATGCGTCTCGCCGAGGTCGAGGCGGCGAAGCGCGAGATCGTGGCGGCCGCGCAGCGCCTCGAACGCGAGGGCGCGATCATCCTGCGCACCGACCCGGGCGAAGTCGTGTCGTAGGGATCGAGCCCGATGTCCTCAGTTCGCGTCAACGGCCAGAGAAGCGGCCCCGACCTACCGGCACAGGCGGCCGGTACGCCGCGCGACGCGGCGGCGGCCAGCAAGGGCAGCTTCGCCGCCGCGCTCGGCGCGGCCGCGATCCCGGCGCGCCCGGCGGGCGGCGGCGCGGCGGCGGCTCACGCCCATCATGCCGCGGGAGCCGCTGCTCAACGCTCACGCGAGTGCCATGACGACAAGTCGGCCACGACCGTCGCACCCGACCCGCGCGCGGGACCAGGCGCGCGGCGGGCAGGGGAACCCGAAGCGGCGGCGGCCGATAGCCCGCGCGAGCCTCCCTCCGTACGCAACCCGCCGGAGCAGGCCCCGACGGTCGACCCAAGCGGTGACGGTGTCCGGGTCGATCGGATGGCCGCGGCGGTCGCCGACGCCGGCACGGGCGCCGACGCCGTATCCGCCGACCAGGGTCGGACCGCACCGACCGGCGAATCGCTCATCGCCGAAATGATCCCGCCCGGCCTTGCCCCAAACACGCTGCCGCCGACCGCGGTGGCGCCGGCGGCGGTCCACTTGCGCGGCGGGTCTCCGGCCCTCGCCGAGTCCCGGGAAAATGCGGCGTCACCCGGCCTGACAGGCTTCGGCGGCCCGAGTGCCGCACCCCGCCCCGGCACCGACCGCGGCGATCCCTCCCAAGCTCCGGCCGCCGACCCCCGGGCGGGCGCGGCCCCCGACGCGGCCCGCGGCGCGACCGATGTCGCGACCCCATCGATCCTGGCCGCGCCGCCAATGGGTGGTCACTCCGCTGCCATGCCGGTCTTTGCCCCGGCCAACACCCCGGCCAACACCCCGGCCAACACCCTGGCCAACACCCCGGAAAGCAGCTCCCGGCAGGTCGGACTGACCATCGCGGTTGCCGCGACGGTATTGCCGGGCGCCAGCGGCGCCGGTGACGGCGCCGCTTCCTTTTCGGCCGACCATCATCGCGAACCATCGGAATTCGCCCTCGCGATCGCACAGCCCGCCAGCGCGGCCGTCCCCGGCGGCGCCGCGACGCCCACCGGCAATGCTCCCGTCGCCTCGCTCGCCGGGACGCCCGAGGACATTACCGCGGCCGGGTTTGGCGATCGCCTCTCGGACCATGTCGTTCGCTTGATTTCGACCTCGGGGCGCGAAATCGTGGTCCAGCTCAGCCCGCCGGAACTCGGCGATCTGACGGTCCGGCTCGCGGTCAGCGGGCGCGATGTTTCGGCGTGGTTCGGATCGCCGCAACCGCTGGTCCAACAGGTGATCAGCCAGGCGCTCGGCCAGCTCAACACCGGCCTCGGCCAGGCCGGCTACAATCTGAGCGGTGCCTGGGTCGGAACCGATGCGTCGGGTGCCGATACCCGGGACGCCAATGGTGGCGGTGCCGCTTCGCCGACGCGGCGCGGCATTGCTTCCGTTCGGGGTATCGCCGAGCCGGGCGCCCCGGCGGCGCGCTCTTCCCCCTCCGGGATGAGCATCTATGTCTGACGCGACCGATCTCCCCGGTGTGGTCGCACAAACGGCGATGGTTCGCCGCTACCATCTGTTCACCGAGCACAGCCCGGCACGCACCCGGATGCCGACGCTCGAGCCGACGCTCGAACGCATAAACGACCGGTTTTCCCGCTTTCTGCGCTCGGCCCTACTGCAGCATCTGCGCCGGGCGGTCGAGGTCAACCCGACCGGAATCGAACTGATCAAGCACCGCGAATTGCTGGAGAGCCTAGACGTCCCGAGCCATCTGACCCTTGTCAACATGAAGCCGTTGCGCGGCACGATCGCGATCGTCAACGACGTGCAGCTCGTTGTCGCGATCGTCGAGAGCCGGTTTGGCGGCAATGGCCGGTTTCCGGTAACCACGGCCAACCGGGAATTCACCCCGTTCGAGCTGAAATCGATGCGGCGGGTGGTCGAGGCCACACTCGAGCAGTTCGCCCTCGCCTGGGAGCCGTTCGGCGTGTTCGAGCCGGATGTCGTGCGCTACGAGACCAACCCGCAATTCGCCGGGTTTGCCACCGCCGACGATCTGATCATCGTCAGCAGCTTCGATGTAAAGGTCGATCACGGGCAGGGCCGGATGATCACCTGCATCCCGTACGCCTCGGTCGAGCCGATGCACGACCAGCTGATGTCGGGAATCGTCGAGGACTCGGTCGACCGCGACATGCGCTGGTCCGAGGCGCTGAGGAGCGGCGTCGAGCAGGCGTCGATCACCCTCAATGTCGAACTCGGCAAGATCGAGATCAGCGTCGGCGATCTGGCCGCGCTGCGCCCCGGCAACGTGTTCGAGATGGACCGGCCCGTGAGCCTGATGGTCGAGTCGGGCGGCGTACCGCTGTTTCGCGGCCGCTGGGGCCGTTATGGCCGCAAGATCGGGGTGAGGATCGAAGACCGTCTGTTGTCGGCGGCGGATCTGCCAGGGCCGGCGCGGCTGGAAGGCACGAAGCACGATGGCGCCGATGATCGATGATCCGCCGCCAAATGACGCCGTGGCCCCAGCAGGCGGCGTGGGGGAGGAGTTCGCGGCAGAGGGAGCCGTGACGGTGGGGGCCGGTGCGGAAGCCGGCGGGGGTAACGCCGCGTCGCCGTTCGCCGCGCTCGAAAGGCAGGCCGGCGCGGCCGACGCCGGCGTCGACCCTCAAAACGGCGCGGCCGATGGCGAAAGCGGCCGGCTGGACCTGGTATTCGACGTTCCGGTCCGGCTTTCGGTGGAGCTTGGCCGCACCGACATCCCCATTCGCGAGGTCGTCAACCTCGGGCGCGGTTCGATCATCGAGCTCGATCGCGGCCCGGGCACGCCGCTCGATGTCCGCGTCAACGGGGTGTTGATCGGACGGGGCGAGGTCGTGCTCGTCAACGAGGAAAGACTTGGATTGCGCTTTGTCGAAGTGGTCAGCCAGGCGGAACGCGTAAAGCGCGTGACCTAGCTGTTCGCTCGACCGGGAGAGGGGAATGGGGGGGCTATCGCAGGCGAGTCATGGAGCGCTGCTGACGATCTTCTACGTCGCCGGTCCGATTCTCGGCGTCATCCTGGTAATCGGGGTGGTGGTCAGCATCTTTCTGGCGGTGACGCAGATCAACGAGCCGACCCTGAGCTTCGTGCCGAAATTCCTCGGGACCGCCGCGTTGCTGGCGATGCTGGGGCCGTGGTTGTTGCGCCAGCTTGAGGAATTCACCGTGCTGATCCTGTCGGGACTGCCGCGGATGCTGTCGTGACGATTCCGGCGGCACCGATCGCATCCGGCCTGAGCTTCGCCTCATGGCGCCGGCACCTGCCCTCGCTGGCGGGGCCGTCGGCGTTCGTCATGATCTTGGCGATGATCGTCGTGCCGTTGCCGCCTTTCGCGCTCGATTTTCTGTTCACGTTCAATATCTGCTTTGGCCTGATGATCCTGCTGGCGGCGCTGTACACGACCAAGCCGACCGATTTCTCATCGTTTCCGACCCTGCTCTTGATGACCACGTTGCTGCGCCTGTCGCTCAACGTCGCGGCGGCGCGCGTAATCCTCCTCGACGGCTATCAGGGCTCGGAGGCGGCCGGGCGGGTCATCGAATCGTTCGGCGAATTCGTCATCGGCGGCAATTACGCGGTCGGCATCGCCGTATTCGCGATCCTCGTGATCATCAATTTCGTCGTGATCACCAAGGGCGCCGGCCGCATCGCGGAGGTCGCGGCGAGGTTCGTGCTCGACGGCATGCCGGGCAAGCAGATGGCGATCGACGCCGACATGAACGCCGGGCTGATCAACCAGGAAGAGGCCAAGCAGCGCCGCGAGGAAGTCAGCCGCGAGTCAGACTTCTTCGGCGCGATGGATGGCGCCAGCAAGTTCGTGCGCGGCGACGCGGTAGCGGCCGTATTGATCCTGTTCATCAATCTGGTCGGCGGCCTGATCATCGGCGTCTGGCAACACGGCCTGACGCTCGCCGAGGCGGGAAAGACCTATACCCTGCTGACGATCGGCGACGGGCTGGTGGCGCAGATCCCGGCCCTGGTGATCTCGTCGGCGGCCGGCATCGTCGTCAGCCGAGTGTCGACCGGGGCCGATGTCGGCAACCAGATCATCTCGCAGCTCGCGATCTTTCCCAAGGCATGGGGTCTCGCCGCGGTCATCGTCGGGCTGTTCGGGCTGATCCCCGGGATGCCCCATCTGCCGTTCCTGATCTTCGCGCTGATCCTGGGCGGCACCGGCTGGTGGCTCGGCCGCGAACAGAACCGGGCGGCGCGGGCTCCCGTGGCGCCGCTCGCGCCGCCGGCCGAATCCGCGGAGATCGACATCGGCGTCGTCGAGATCGTCGAACCGCTCGAAATTCAGGTCGGCTATCGGCTGGTCGGGCTGGTCAGCCGCGAGCGCGACGGCGGGTTGTTGCGCCGGCTGCGCGCGGTGCGCCGGCAGGTGTCGCGGGAGTTCGGATTTCTGGTTCCGGTCGTGCATGTGCGCGACAACCCCGATTTGCGATCGACCGGGTATCGCATCCTGGTCTACGGGGTCGAGCGCGCCGCCGGCGAGGTCCATCCCGACCGCCTGCTGGCGATGTCGTCGGGCCAGATCGTGACCGAAATCCAGGGGCTGCTGGCGCGCGACCCGGTGTTCGGCCGGCCGGCGCATTGGATCATGCCGGCGATGGCCGAGCAGGCCCGCGCCGCCGGGTATACCGTGTTCGACGCGTCGGTGGTCATCGCCACCCATTTCGAACGCATCGTCAAGGACAACATCGAGGGCCTGTTCGGGCGCGCCGAACTGGACGCGGTGCTGACTCATCTCGGCAAATTGATGCCGAAGATCGTCGACGAATTGACCCCAAAACTGCTGCCGCTGACCACGATCCATGGCGTCCTGTGCGGACTCCTCGCCGAGCATGTGCCGATCCGCGACCTGCGCACGATCGTCGGTGGGCTGATCGACGGCGCGAGTGTCACCACCGAGGCGCGCGCGCTGCTCGATATCGTGCGGATGAAGCTCGGCGGCTTCATCGTCCAGACCGTTTATGGCGCGGTCGACGAGTTGACCATGATGGCGCTCGAACCTGATCTGGAGCGGCTGTTGCAGGAGGTGCTGCGGCTGTCGAGCGGCACCGGCGCGCTTGCCGTCGAGCCGGGGCTCGCCGCTGAATTGCGCGACATGGGCGCGGCGGCGGCGGCCCGGCTGGAGGCGATCGCGCCGGCCGCGGGGCTGGTGACGCGGCCCGAATTGCGTGACCTCGTCGCGCAGTTGTCGCGCCCGGTACGGCCGCGGATCTGGGTGTTCTCGTATCACGAGATCCCGCCGGAAAAACGGATAAAGGTAGTCGAATTGCTTGGGCGGCCGCTGGAAAGGCCGCCCAATGGCGCCGCAAATGGCGACTGAGCGCGCCGCCGATACGCTGTCGCGGCAGCGACAGCGGAGCGGTGCGCCGCCTTCTGTCCCCGACGCCGGCGCGGGGTACGCCGCCGCTTATTGCGTCGAGATCGACGAAGCCGAGATCGTTCGGCAATACGTGCCGCAGGTCAAACGCATCGCCAGCCATCTCAAGGGCCGCCTGCCGGAGACGGTTCAGCTCGACGATCTGATCCAGGCCGGGCTGATCGCGGTGTTGCGGATCATGCGCCAGGGGCGTGTCGCGCAGATCCGCGATCCACCGCTCTACCGCTCGATCATCAACGCGATGATCGACGAGGCCCGCCGCGAGGCATGGGCCCCGGTGCGGATCGTGCGACTCGCCAAGGCAGCCTCACACGCGATGGGCGCGCTGAAGCGGCGGCTCGGGCGCGACGGCACCGACGAAGAGATCGCGGCCGAGATGGGCATGCCGCTCAACGCCTATCACGCCGTGCTGGTCGAGATCGCCGGCATCCGCCTGTTGCAGATCGACGAGTTCGACGAGAGCGACGACGGCGTTCTGCGCGTCGCCGACACCCAGGACGCGACCCTCGACCGGAGCCGGATGATGGCGGCCCTGGCGCAGTCGATCGCCGTACTCCCGGAGCGGGAAAAGCTGGTCGTGTCGCTCTACTACGAGCAGGAACTCAACATGGAGGAGGTCGGCAAGGTGCTCGGCCTCGACAAGTCGACGGTATGCCGGGCGCATGGACGGGCGTTGCTGATGCTGCGCTCGGCACTGGGGGGCTGGAGTACCGCGAGCGGCACGTCGCCGTTGGCGGCGGGAGGGTAGCCGGTGGATGTTCTGTCGATAATCGGGCTGGCGATGGGGCTCGGAGCCATCATCGTCTCGATGATACTGGACGGCGGCAGCCTGATGGCGCTGCTGCAATTGTCGGCTTTTGTCATCGTCGTCGGCGGCACGATCGGGGCAGTGCTGTTGCAGACGCCGCTCCCGGTCTTTCTGCAGGGCATCAAGATGTTCCGGTGGGTGTTCTTTCCGCCGCGAGACGAGCGCGAGGACCGGCTGCGCGAAATCACCGACTGGCTGCGGATCGCGCGCCATCAGTTCGTGCTCGCGCTAGATCCGGTGGCGGAGCAGCAGACCGACCCGTTCGTCAAGCAGGGGCTGCGGCTGGTGGTCGACGGAATCGACGCGGCGCATATCCGCGCCGTGCTCGAATCGATCATCGCCACCAGGGAGCACGAGGAAAAGCTCGCCGGCGAGATGTACGAGGCGATGGGCGGGTATGCCCCGACCGTCGGGATCCTCGGCGCGGTGATGGGGCTGATCACGGTCATGTCGCATCTGGACGACCCGTCCAAGCTCGGCAGCGGCATCGCCACCGCGTTCGTCGCGACCGTCTACGGCGTCGGCGCGGCCAACCTGCTGTGCCTGCCGATCGCAGCCAAGCTGAAGTTTCTGGTGCGCCGCCGCATGCGCACGCTCGAGATGATCACCGAAGGCATGATCGGCATCGCCATCCTGGAAAGCCCGCTGCAGCTCGAGATGAAATTGCGCAGCTTTCTCGAGGAAGGCTCTCACGCGCCGACCGGCGACGAAGACGACCGGGCGCCGGCGGGGGCGACTGCCAACCCCGCCGAAGCGCACTAGGCCGGTCGCGGTAGCGGCGAGAGCGGGAGGTCGGGATGCGGCAGCCAGAGCCGGAAAAAGCACCCAACCACGAGCGGTGGATCATCTCCTACGCTGATTTCACGACGCTGCTGCTCGCGACCTTTGTCGTCATGTACGCGGTGTCCAGCATCAACTCGTCGAAATTCCAGGAAATGGCCGAGGCGTTTTCGACCGCCTTTATCGGCCGCACCCTGACCACCAATGATTCGGGCACGGCGGCGGCGCACAAGGGGCCGTTCAACTTCATGCCGTCGCCGGTCCATGTGCCGATCGTCACCCGCCAGCAGCAAATCAAGAACCTACCCCCCGCGCTGCACCAGGAGGAGGCCGAGCGCGCGCCGCCCTCCGGCCGTCCGGAGGAGGTCAAGGAACTGCCGCTCCCCGCCCCTCCCCCCGCCCCGCCGACCGGGGCCAAGGACCCGCTATTCGCGGCGAAGCCCGAGGAGGTCAAGACCCCGTCGCTAATCCCGCCCTACGAGGAGGTCAAGGACCCGGCCGGCGCCGCGCGCCAGCAGGCGGTCCCGATTTCGCTGCCCGATCTGCGCCAGGCGATCGAGCGTCGTGTCGAGGCGCTCGACGTCGCATACGAAAAGCTGAAACAGGCGCTGGCTCCGCTGATCGGCAAGGGCCAGGTCCGCGTCTCGCTGCAAAGTCTCGGGGTCGTCATCGACATCAACGAGGTGCTGCTGTTCAAAAGCGGCAAGGCCGAATTGACGCCCCAGGCGCTGCCCCTGATCGATCAGGTTGCCGGCATCCTCAAGGAGCTGCCCTACCAGATCCAGGTCAACGGTTTCAGTGACACGGCGCCGATCCACACCGCGCAATTCGACTCCAACTGGGATTTGTCGGCGACCCGCGCCATCGCCGTGGTCAAGCGGTTCGCCACGGTCGGGGTCGATCCGACCCTGCTGGTCGGCGCGGGGTTTGGCGAGTTTCACCCGGTGGCCTCCAACGCCACGCCCGAGGGAAAGGCGCTGAACCGGCGCGTGACGATCGTCGTGGTGTCGCCGATCGGCGAGCCCAACCCGTTGCGGACGCCGATGGTCGGCACTCCGCAGGCGCGCAATGCCAAGCCGCCCGCGGCCGCGCCGCCCGCGCCGATACCGACAGCGCCGGCCGCCGGTCGCGCGGCGCCGGCGTCGCCGTGAGCCGGAAAGGTCCGCGGACAGAGAGATGGCGCGCAGTGCGAAACGTCCGCAAGAGGCGCCCAAGCGCAAGCCGGTGCGGCCCGTGCTGCTCGCCGGGGGGCTGGGGCTGATGTGGTACGTCCATTTCCAGTCCGGCATGACGGTCCCCGACGCTCCGCCGTGGAGCTTTGCGCTGATCACCGGGGTCCGCGTGGTCGCGGATATCGTCGGCGCCTGGGTCGTCATCTCGCTCGCGCAGCTTTGCTTCGCACTCGGACGGTTGGGTTGGGCCCAGCTGCGCGCCAATCGGGAACGGGAGATTTGATGAGTTCGCGCATGAACCTTGCGGATTCGTCGGTGCATCCGTGGCAGTTTCCGCTGCTCGACGCGCCGGCGATCCCGCCGTCGAGTCGCGCCGCGGCACACAGCACCGCCCCAACCCCCGCGGCGATTCCGGGCGAGGCGGCGGGTTCCCTTGCCGCGCCGGCCAACGGCGCAGATCACGACGAGAACGCGCTGGCTGCCCTGGTCGAGGAGCGGCTCGCCCTCGGTTATGCCGAAGGGGTGCGGCGCGGCCTCGCGGAGGGACGGGAGCAAGGCTACGCGATCGGTCTCGACGAAGGCGCGAAGGCGGCCGAGGCGCAGCTCGTCGCCGAGGCGCGGCGCGTGGCGGCGATCCTCGACCGGCTGGCGGCACCGATCGCGGCGCTCGAACGCCCGGTCGAGGAGGCGGTCGCCGCGTTGGCCCTGGAGATCGCGCGCTGCGTGATCGGCAGCGAGGTGTCGCATTCGCGCGAATACCTGGTCCGGCTGATCCGCGAGGCGATCGCCAAGGTACCGATCGAGATGGGGTTGCCTAAGGTTCTGCTGAACCCGGCCGATCTCGAACTCATTCGCGCGCTGGCGCCCGAGATCGACGACAACAGCGCCGCGCTGGTCGCGGACGAGGCGGTCGAGGCGGGCGGCTGCCTCGTCGTCGCCGATGGCGAGGGCATCCCGGTCAAGGACCGGCGCTGGTATCCGCGCGCCGGCGAGGGCGTGTCGCAGGTCAACCTGACCCTGTCGTCGCGCTGGCGCGCCGTGATCCTGACCTTGTTCGACGGCGAGGAGGACTGATCGTGCTCGACGCCGCCCTCGATCCGGCCCGGCTGGTAGCGAGCATCGAGCGCTATCAGGTGCGGCTGCGCGCCAGCGACAAGGCGGTCAAGGTGCATGGCAGCCTGGTGCGCACGGTCGGCTTGGTGATGGAAGCGCGCGGCATCCATGTCGCGATCGGCGAACGCTGCTTTGTCGAGAGCGAGTCCGGCCGGCTGCTCTCGGCCGAGGTCGTCGGGTTCGACGGCGGCCGAGTGTTGCTGATGGCCGAGGGCCACGCCAACGGTCTGGCCCCGGGCGCCCGGGTGATCCCGGCCGGACGCACGATGGAGGTCGCGGTCGGACCCGACCTGCTCGGCCGTGTCGTCGACGGCGCCGGCGTGCCGATCGACGGCAAGGGCCATATCCGCTGTACCGAGCGGATGCCACTGTTCGGCCAGTCGATCAACCCGATGCGGCGGGCGCTGGTCGACGAGCCGCTCGATGTCGGGGTCCGACCGATCAACGCGCTGTTCACGGTCGGCCGCGGGTCGCGGCTCGGCCTGTTCGCCGGTAGCGGCGTCGGCAAGAGTGTGTTGTTGGGAATGATGGCGCGTTACACCAGCGCCGATGTCGTCGTCGTCGGGCTGATCGGCGAGCGCAGCCGCGAGGTCAAGGAGTTCGTCGAGCGCATTCTCGGGCCGAGCGGGCGGACCAAGGCCGTCGTCGTCGCCGCGCCGGCCAACGAATCCGCGCTGAGCCGCGTCCACGGCGCCTATCGCGCGACCGCGATCGCCGAGTATTTCCGCGACCGCGGCAAGCAGGTGTTGCTGCTGATGGATTCGCTGACCCGGTTCGCGATGGCGCAGCGCGAGATCGGGCTGGCGGTAGGCGAGATCCCGGCGAGCCGGGGCTATCCCGCCTCGGTGTTCGGGCGCATCTCGTCATTGTGCGAGCGGGCCGGCAACGGCTTGGTCGGCTCGGGCGGCATTACCGCATTCTACACGGTATTGGTCGAGGGCGACGACCCCAACGACCCGGTCGGCGATTCGGCGCGTTCGATCCTCGACGGCCACCTGTTGCTGTCCCGCACCTTGGCCGATCGCGGGCATTTTCCGGCGCTCGATGTCGGCGCCTCGGTCAGCCGGGTGATGCCGGCGGTGGTGTCGCCCGAGCAGATGCAGCGCACCCAGCGGTTCAAGCAGCTCTACCATCGCCTCGAGGAAAGCCGCGACATGATCGCGATCGGCGGCTATCGCCAAGGCAACGATCTCGAGCTCGACCGCGCCATCGCGCTGCAGCCAGCGATCAACGCCTTTCTGCGCCAGGACATGACCAACGCGGTGCGCTTCTCGGAAAGCGTCGCCGCGCTCGATGACATCGTCGGTACGTGAGGAGCACATGTCGGGACTGCACAAGCTGATCACCCTGGCCGGGCGCCGCAGCGACGGCGCGCTGGTGACGTGGCAGCGGCTCAAGGAGCAGTGCGAGGAAGCGCTGACCAAATTGTCGCTGCTGAAGCAGCACCGCGAGCGCTATCGCGACCTGTTGCGCACCGGCCTCGGCGAGGGTATGCCGGCGATCTCGACGATGGCCTATCTCGGCTTTATCGGCCAGATCGACGAGGTCGTGTTGCGGCAGGAGAGCGAGGTAGGGCGGCTCGAACAGGCCTGCGCCCGGCAGTGGCAGGAACTGGTCGAGCGGCGCCGCGAAAAGCGCATGTACGAGATCGTCAGCGAACGTGCCGCGTCGCGCGAACTGGCGACCGCGTTGCGCCGGGCACAGGCCGAGATCGACGATCTGTTGCAGCGCGTCGGCAGAGCGCAGTGAACGGTGATGACTGACCGCTGTCTGGACGAAAAACGGGATTTCAGGCGATGACCGATGTCGATCAGAGTGTCGAACTCGAGCTGGAACCGCCGCCCCGCGGCAAAAGCCCGCTGAAGTTTTGGGGGCTGATCGCCGCGGCGGTCTTGTTCGCCGGCGGAGCGGGCGGCGCCGCGTGGTATTTCCTGCTCGGGGGAAACGCTCGCCCGGTCAGCGAGCAGGCAAAGCCGGTCGAGGCGCCGCTGCCGGTCTTTCTCGATCTGAAACCGATCGTCATCACCGTCTCCAGCCGCGCCGGCCCGTCGCATTTCGTGCAGCTGGGCGCCAGCTTTCAGGTGTCCGGGTCGAGCGCCTCCGAGATGATCACCGCGCTCCTGCCCAAGGTGCAAGATACGATCCGGCAGACGCTCCTCAATTTCAAATCCGATGATCTGCAGACGCCGGAAGGCGTCGACCGCGCGCGCGCCGCCTTGCTGCGCCGCCTCAACGGGATGCTGAAGCAGGAGCTGGGCCCGGAGCGCATCGAGCGCGGTAATCCTCACAAGGTGGGCGAAGGGCTGATCCACAACATCTACTTCGCGACCTTGGTCATCGAATGAGCCGAACGACACCGCCAGCGGGAGCCGGCCATGCCCTATGAGGCGGACGGGCTGGCGTCGTTGTCGCTGACGATCGGTGTCATCGTTCTGCTGTTGTGGGGGGCGATCTGGGCGTTGCGCCGGCTGCGGCCGGGAGCGATGCCGTGGGACGGCCGCGATTGCGCGATCGTCCGCTCATTGGCATTGGGCCCGCGCGAGCGGCTGCTGGTCGTGCGCATCGGCACAAAGCATCTGGTGGTCGGGGTCGGCTCGGCCTCGGTGTCGCTGTTGTGCGAGCTCGAGGAACCGTTGGCGCAGGCGAACGCGGTCGACCAGAAATTCGGCGAGGCAATTCGAAAGGCGGTAGGACGATGGCGCGGCGGCTGAAACGCTGGCTTCCCGCGGTAATTGTCGCGGTCTGTTTGCTGACCGCGCTGTCCGCGCACGCCGCCAGCATCGGGGCGTTCGACATGCGACCCGACGGCCGCGGGGGTCAGAGCTACAGCGTGCCGGTGCAGATGCTGCTGTTGATGGCGGGACTGGTGTTCCTGCCGGCGATCCTGCTGACGATGACCTCGTTCACCCGCATCATCATCGTGTTGTCGCTATTGCGGCAGGCACTGGGGCTGACCCAAACCCCGCCCAATCAGATCCTGATCGGGCTATCGCTGTTCTTGACCATGTTCGTGATGGGGCCGGTGTTTTCGCGGGTCAGCACCGAAGCGCTGGGTCCATTGCTGGACAACAAGATCTCCACCGCCGACGCGCTCGAAAAGGCGCAGGTGCCGCTGCGCGAATTCATGATCAAGCAGACCCGCCGCGAGGATCTGGGACTGTTTTTGAAACTCGCCGGCGGCGAAACCTATCCGAGCGCGCAGGAGGTGCCGCTCAGGGTGCTGGTGCCGGCGTTTGTGACATCCGAGCTTAAGACCGGGTTCCAGATCGGCTTTCTGATCTTCCTGCCGTTCCTGGTGATCGACATCGTCGTCGCCGCGGTGATGATGTCGCTGGGCATGATGCTGTTGTCGCCGACCAGCGTGTCGTTGCCGTTGAAGCTCGCCCTGTTCGTATTGGTCAACGGCTGGACCCTGGTGATCGGCTCGCTGGCCGAGGGCTATATCCGATGAGCACGGCGGCGACCGTGGCCGCGGCGCGCGAAATGGCGATGATCACGTTGTTGATGGTCAGCCCGTTTCTGCTGATCGCGATCGTCGCGAGCCTGGTCGTCGGCCTGCTCCAGGCGAGCACCCGGATGAACGATCTGACCCTCAGCTTCGTGCCGCGGTTCCTGGCCGTGTTGCTGACGATCTATCTGACCTCGTCATGGGTGGCCGGGCGGATGACCGCGTATATCGAGCGGTCGGTGTTCACGGCGCGCGGGATATTCGAGTGACCTCGTGCTGACGGTCAACGAAGGAGACATCGCCCGCTGGCTGGGCGAGTTCTTCTGGCCGTTCCTGCGTACCCTCGCCCTGCTCGCGGCGGCGCCCGGGTTCAATTCCCAGCTGATCCCGGTACGGGCAAAGGTGGCGCTCGCCTTCATCATCGCCGCGGTCATCGCCGCTACCCTCAGGCAATCCGCCCCGATCGACCTGAACTGGGCGACCGCGGCGCTGGCGGTCGAGCAGGTGTTGGTCGGGATCGCGATGGGGTTCGCGATGCAGCTGACCCTGGCGGCTATGTCACTGGCCGGCGAATTCGTCGGCGTGCAGATGGGGTTCGGCTTCGCGACCCAATACGACATGCAGAGCGGGTTCCAGGTGCCGGTCATGGCCAATTTCTTCAGTCTGACCGGGCTGATGCTGTTCATCGCGCTGAACGGCCACCTGGTCCTGCTCGGCGTGCTGGTCAAGAGTTTCGAGATCATCCCGGTGGCGGCCGGCAACGGCATCACCACCGCTGGCTGGCGCTCGCTGGCGCGGGCGGGGGTATTGCTGTTCCAGATGGGGGTGTGGCTGGCATTGCCGGTGATCGCGGTATTGCTGGCGGCGCATCTGACGGTGGCGATCGTGTCCCGGGTGGCGCCGCAATTCAATGTCATGTCATTGGGATTCTCTGTGTTCATGTGGGTCGGTATCGCCGCGATCGTGGCACTGGTGCCGTTCTTCGTGCCGGCGGTTGAGCACATGATCGAGTCCGGACTGTCGGTAGCCCGCGCCGCGCTCCAGCGGCCGTCGCCATGAGCGACAGCTACGACGCCGAGAACAGAACCGAACAGGCCACCCCGCGGCGCCTGGAAAAGGCGCGCGAGGAAGGGCGGATCGTCCGCGCGCACGCGCTGGCGGGCGCGGCGGTGCTGCTGGCCGGCGCCTTCGTCTTGATGATCGGCGGCGCGAAACTGGCCGAGCTGTTGGCGCTGTGCGTCCGCTCCGGGCTCAGCCTCTCGCCCGAATACATGCGCGAACCGTCGCTGCTGCTGACTGCGGCGGGACAGGTGTTGCGGCCGGGATTCACGTTGTTGGCACCGTTTCTGCTGCTGATGGCGGCGGTGGCGTTTCTCGCCGACCTTGCCATCGGCGGCTGGGTGTTCTCGGCCCAACCGCTGACTCCGGACTACTCGCGCATCGACCCGATCCAGGGGTTCGGCCGGCTGTTTTCCGGCGATGCGCTGGCCGAGATCGTCAAGGCGCTGGCCAAGTTCGTCGTCGTCGGCGCGGTGGCGGTGTGGCTGATCCACGCCAAGGTGGCGAATTTCGTTCATCTCGCGGTCGAGTCGTGGCCCTACGCCGCGCAGCACGTCGCCGTGCTGGTGGTGGAAATCTTCATGGTGCTGGCGGTGTCGCTGGCGGCGGTGACGGCGTGCGAGGTGCCGTACCAGATATGGAGCTTCCACAAGCGGATGCGGATGACCCGTCAGGACATCAAGGACGAGATGCGCGACACCGAGGGCAGCCCGCAGACCCGGCGCCGGATCCGCAATTTGCGCGCCCGGCTGGCGCGCGGCCGGATGATGACCGAGGTGGCCAAGGCCGATGTCGTGATCGTCAACCCCGAGCATTACGCCGCCGCGCTGAGCTACCGAGAGGGCGGCATGAGTGCGCCGCGACTGGTCGCCAAGGGCACCGGTCTGATCGCCTTGCGCATCCGCGAGATCGCGGCCGAACACAACGTGTCGGTGATCGAGGCGCCGCCCCTGGCCCGGGCGATGTACCGCTATGTCGATCTCGGCGCAGAGATCCCGATCGGTCTCTACGGCGCGGTCGCCGAGGTGCTGGCCTATGTCTATCGCTTGCGCACGGCGCGGGACAGCGGCCAGCCGGTACCGGCGGCACCGCCCGACGAGCATTTCGCCCCACCGCCGGAATACCGCGTGTGAGGTGATGGCGGCCGAGCTCTACCCGCCGCGCGGCGCGATTATGGAACAGGCCTCGGCACGGGTATCGACAGTGGCTTCGATCACGCGGCGCCAAGCGAATGCTTGGCGGACGGCCGCTGCTCGGTGCCGTCGGAATTGTACGAGCGGTGAAGATTATGCTCGCGCAAGCGGTCGACCGCATCGTTCATGTGCCGCAGCATCGCGGCGCAGATCACCGAATTTTCCTGGTTGTAGCGCGCCAGCCGGGTCAGTTGCGCGAAATTCGGCGGCGCGGTGCCGGGTACCGAGCACGCGGTCTCGATCAGTTCGGCCAACGATAATTTCCGCCGGATCAGCGCGTGGATCGAATCCGGATTGCCGGCCAGCAAGGTACGGCGCTCGTCCTCGAGCACCTGGCCGAGTTCATCGATCAGGGTCGCGAGAAGGGGTGCGCCCTGCATCAGAATTTCATCTCGACGCCGCCGTCACGGGCGACGGTCGCGTGCATGGTCCTGTGGCTGTCGGGGTTCTGCACCGCGATGCTGTCGCCGACCCGCCCGTCTTCGAGCGCGAGCGCGGTGGCCCTGATCGTCATGGTGCGGTCGACCAGTGTCAGCACGACCTTCTGGCCGCGGCGCACCGCGATCGGCAGCTCCAGCAACGGCGACAGGATCGGCGCGCCCATCGGCAATCCGGCGCGCAATATCTTGCCCTCGGCCTGTTTCGGATCGGTCAGCAATCCGCCATTGCTGGCGAGGGCGTCGACCCGGCCGCGCGACAGGTCGCCCGCCCGCAACGCCATGTTCGGGGCCAGTGCCGTCGCGGCTACCACCGCGTCGACCCAGGCGTGCAAGCGCAGCGGCACATAAAGGCTCCAAGCGGGCGTAGTGCACGACACCTTCGCCGACATGGCTGCGGCATTGTTCGGTGGCAATGTCACCTCGATCGACGGACACGCGGGCAACCGCAGTCGCGTGTCGATCGCGCCGACCGCGAGTTCGGCTGTCATCTCCCTCATCGCGGCAAGTCGGGGTGCCATCGCCACTTCGATCGCGGTGCGGATAGCTACCGGATCTTGGATATCTTCGGCCGAGACCACACCAGTACTGGTGAAGAGAATAGTGATCGCCGCGACCAGCGTGGTACCGCTTCTCAAATGCCGATAGGCCATCCGCACTTTCCTCTTGCGGTTCCCGCAATTTGAACTTAATATACCGAAAAATGGAAATACGGCAAGTTCGGAAAGCTTACTAGCGACAAGTTTTCGCAGCGCGGATCGCACTGGTGACGCAGCGGAGGTTTCGAGGTGACAGCGCGGGGTGGATCGTGATCGGACCTCTCGACACCGGACTGGACTTCTATCGCCAGGTCCTCGCGTTGCGCGGCTACCGCCAGGAAATACTGTCCGCCGACATCGCCAATGCCAGCACGCCGGGGTTCAAGGGGGTCGATCTCGATTTCGCCGAGGCATTGAAGGCCGCAAGCGGCGACAGATCGGCGCCCGGCGCGGCGGGAACCCCGCGCGCCCAGTGGGTTGTCGACAATGCGCGGCACCTGCAGCGCGGCGCCGCCGGGCCGGGGGACGCGGCCGCGTCATCGGTCAAGTATCTGTCCGGCACCGAGGTGACGTTGGACGGCAACAGCGTCGACCTCGACCAGGCCAAGCTCGCTGCCGCGAGCAACGCGGTCGATTACGAGGCCGCCGCCACCTTCACCGCCCAGACCATCAAGATGCTGCTGGTTGCGATCACCGGATCGCCCGGCCAGCAATCGAACGGAGGATAGGCGATGTCGCTATTCGGGGTGCTGTCCATCGCGGGCTCGGGCATGGTCGCCGAGTCCGAGCGGCTTTCCGCGGTGGCGAGCAATCTTGCTAACGCCAACAGCGCGACCAGCTCGACCGGCCAACCCTACCGGGCGCGCGAGGTGGTGTTTCAGGCGGTATCGGCGCGCGAGGGCAGCGACGCCCCGGCCTCGGCCGGCATGGCCGGGGTCAGGGTCGCGGCGGTGGTGGAAAGTTCCGAGCCGTTCCGCAACGTCTACGACCCGGGCAGCAGCTTCGCCGACGCCAAAGGCTACGTGAAGATGCCGAACGTGAACTCGGTCGACGAGATGGTGAACATGATCTCGGCCCAGCAGAACTATCAGGCCAATCTCGAGGCATTCAACGTCGCCAAGACCTTGGCCTTGCGCACGCTGCAGATCTAGCGGCGGCAGGTAGCGCGGCAGCGGCGATCGCGCCGGATCAGCAAAGGAGCGGATGATGAGCGTAGCCAGCGCGATGCCGGCCACGGTGACGAGCCTGCCGATGGGCAGCCAGTCGCCGTCCGCGCTGAGGGCCGCGGCCACCCCCAGCGCTACCCTCAACCAGAACGATTTCCTGCGGCTGCTGACGACCCAGTTGCAAAAGCAGAACCCGCTCAATCCGGTCAGTCCGAGCGACTTCGCCGCCGAATTGGCCCAGTTCTCGACTGCGACCGGAGTCCAGACCCTGAACACCACGCTATCGGCATCCAACGGGCTGCAGGCCGCCGCACTCGTCGGCCACAAGATCGCGGTCGCCGGCAACGCGCTGGTGGTCGGCCAGGGCGGCACGGCGACCGGCGCCTTCGCCCTGCCGGTCGGCGCCAAGACCGTTGCGGTGACGGTCGCCGGTCCCGCCGGCAACGTCGTCGCCAACCTCGATCTCGGGACGATGGCGGCGGGGTCGCAGAGCTTTACCTGGAATGGCCAGGGGCTCGACGGAAAGCCCGCCCCGGCCGGCAATTACAGCTTCACCGTCAACGCCGTCGGGTCCGATGGCGCGAGGATCGCCGCGACGCCGTATTCCGTGGTTCCGGTGACGTCGGTCTCCCTCGGCGGCCAGGCCGGGCCGATGCTCAGCCTCGGCGGCGGCGTGGCACCGGTGGCGTTGAGCGCGGTCCAGCAGGTGTATTGACCCCCACAGCGGAGCATAGGCTATGTCGTTTTCAACAGACCTGACCGGCATCCGGGCGGCGCAGACCGATCTCGATACGATCAGCAACAATATCGCCAACATAGCAACCAATGGGTTCAAGGCGTCGAAAGCCCATTTCGGCGATCTCTACTCGAACTCGGTAGCCGGGGCGGCGGGGAACTCGACGACGCCGGGGCTGGGCGTCAATACCACGAGCCTGTCGCAGGTGTTCTCCGAAGGGGCGCTGAAGCAGACCGGCAATCCGCTCGATATCGCGATCAACGGCAGCGGCTTCTTTCAGTTGCAGACCGTGCAGGGCACCGGCTACGGCCGCGACGGCGCGTTCCATCTCGACAACACCGGCAATCTGGTGACCGACACCGGGGCGCACGTCTTGGGATTTCCCGCCGGACCCTCGGGCCTGGTCGGCGCGACGTCGGGCCCGGTTCAGCCGATCACGGTCAGCACCGCCAATATCCCCGCGACCGCGACGTCCAACCTGACCTTGGGCGTCAGCCTGCCGGCGAACGACGCGTCGATCGACACGACCACGGCGCCGTTCAGCATCACCAACCCGAGCAGCTACAACGAGAGCGCGACCGCCTCGGTCTATGACAGCCTCGGCGATATCCGCACGCTGACCACGTTCTTCACCCAGGTCAGCGGCTCGGGCACCCCGAACCAATGGGAAACGCACTGGGAATTGACCGACACCAGCGGCACCTTTATCGCATCTGGCGCCGGCCCGACGATGGTGTTCGACAGCTCGGGCCAGCTTTCCTCGGGCAATGGCACGATCGCGATCGCCAATCTGCCCAATGGCGCGGCCAACCTCAACATCGCCGCCAGCTTTGCCGGCTCGACCCTGTCGAACCTCGGCTTCGGAGTCACCACGGTCAGCAATGACGGGAACGGCGCCGGGCAGTTCGTCGGGGCCCAGATCGGCGCCACCGGCGACGTATCGGGGCAATACACCAACGGCCAGACCCGGGTGTTCGGCACCATCGCGCTGGCCAATTTCGCCAATCCGCATGGGCTGATCCCGACCTCGAACAATATTTGGCTGGCGTCCGTCTCGTCCGGCGACGCGGCGGTCGGCTCGCCCGGCAGCGCCGGTCTCGGCTCGCTGCAATCGGGCGCGGTCGAAGGCTCCAATGTCGATCTATCGACAGAGTTGGTCAACCTGATCGCGGCGCAGCAGGCCTATCAGGCCAATGTCCAGGGCATCAGTGTCGAACAACAAAATATCCAGCGATTGCTGACCCTACAGTAATCAAAGGTATTTTCGACGCAGCAGGTAATAGAGCATGAGCCAGCAAGTTTACTATCTGGCGCTGACTGGGTTGAATTCGACGATGGACCGCATGACCGCGGCCACCAACAACCTCGCCAACGCCAACACCACCGCGTTCAAGGCGCAGCGCCCGGTGTTCCTGGCCCAACCGCTTTACGGCCAGGGCCTGGCCAACCGGGTCGATGTCGCCGCCCAGCAGGACACCGCGGATTTTCGCGCGGGCGCGGTCACCCATACCGGCCGCAACCTCGATGTCGCGGTCAAGGGCGACGGGTGGATCGCGGTGCAGGCGTCGGACGGCTCGCCGGCGCTGACCCGCAACGGCGCGCTGACGATCTCGCCCAACGGCATGCTGCAGACCAATGACGGCCACCCGGTGCTCGGTGGCGGGTTGGCGCCGATCAGCCTGCCGCCGCTGCAGAGCATGACGATCGGCGAGGATGGCACGATCTCGGGCGCACTGGTGGGGCAACCCCCCGACCAGGTCGCCACCCTCAACCGCATCATGCTGAGCAATCCGCCGGCCGCGTCGCTGCGGCGCCGCACCGACGGCCTGTTCCACGACCCCGCCAGGAGCCCGACACCCGACGCCAAGGTGCAATTGCAGGTCGCCTCGCTCGAAGGCAGCAACGTCGATTCGGTCAGCGTGATGATGAGCCTGATCGAGCTTACCCGCACCTTCCAGATGCAGACCCAGTTGATGCAGATGACGAACAAGTCGGGGCAGAGCCAGGGCACGCCCCTGAGCCTGACCTAGTGGTGCGATGCCGGGGGATGATTCCCATCCGTCAGCTGAATCGCACCACCAACGGTTTGATCTGGTGGGCCGATTCACCAAACGCTTGGGAACCAAGCGTTTGGATCGGACCACCAGGCTGTTCTGGATCCGCCGCGGAGGACATTTAGATGATGCAGTCGCTGGCCGTGGTTCGTACCGGCCTCGAAGGCGAACAAACCAAGATGGACGTCATCTCGAACAACCTGGCGAATATCAATACGACAGGTTTCAAGCGAATGCGGCCGATCTTCACCGACCTGCTGTATCAAAACATGACGCAGCCGGGCGGGTTCACCTCGCAGGCGACGAACTATCCGTCGGGCCTGCAGCAGGGCACCGGCGCCAACGTGGTCGCGACCGAGCCGATCGTTACCCAGGGCAGCCTCGAGCAGACCGCCAACGCCCTTGATCTCGCGATTAACGGCCAGGGGTATTTCCAGATTCTGCTGCCCTCGGGCCAGATCGCCTATACCCGCGACGGCAGCTTTCAGATGAGCGCCCAGGGCCAGGTGGTGACCGCCAAGGGCAACCAGCTGCAACCGCCGATCACGATCCCCCGCGGTGCGATCAGCATCACGGTCGGCACCGACGGCACGGTCAGCGTCCAGTTGCAAGGGCAGCCCAACCCGTCGCAGGTCGGCCTGATCCAGCTCGCCAATTTCATCAACCCGGCCGGGCTGCAGAACATGGGCGGCAATCTGGCGACGCAAACCCAGGCCTCGGGCTCGCCGATCACCGGCCAGCCCACGCAGAACGGCCTCGGCGCGTTAGCGCAGGGCTATCTTGAAGGCTCGAACGTGTCGGTCGTCGACGAGATGATCGACATGATCGCGACCCAGCGCGCCTACGAATTGAACACCCAGGCGGCTAAGAGCGTCGATCAGATGCTCGGCTATCTGGCCCAGACGGCCCAATGAACTCGGGAAGTTGGGGAAACCCGCGCAGCCTGGTCACCCCGGGCGCCGTGCTGCTGGTGCTCGGCGGCGGGCTGGTCGCCTGCCAGCCGGCGCCGACTAGCCGAACCGACATGCTGGCCTCGCTCGCGCATTTGCCAGGCGACAAGCCGACCGAGGTGCCGGTCACCAACGGCGCGATCTATCAGAGCAACGTCCAGGGCGCCGGCGGATTCGAATTATTCCGCGACCACCGAGTCTGGCAGATCGGCGACATCGTCACCGTCCAGATCATCCAGGCGGCGACCGCGACCAAGAATGTCAGCCAGAATGTCGGCCGGTCCGACAGCGTGCAGAGCACGATGACCAATTTTTTTGGGTTTCCGATTTCGTTCGGCCACTCGAGCGCGTCGACCAAGTTCAACCCGAACCTGAACTACTCCAGCGCCAACAGCCTGCAGGGCAGCGGCGCGACCGCGCAGAGCAACAGCTTTGTCACCATGGTCTCGGCGATGGTGCAGCGCATCCGCCCCAACGGCGATCTGGTCATCGCCGGCAGCGACGAGGTCAAGCTCGTCGGCGGCAAGGAGTTCATCCGGATCGCCGGGGTGGTGCGGCCCGAGGACCTCTCCGGCAACGTCGTCAAATCGACCCAGATGGCTGAGGCGCATATCGAGTTCAGCGGTGACGGCGAAACCTATCTGGCCCCGAAGATGGGGGTATTGCAGCGCCTGTTCATGAGCGTGAGTTCGGTATGGCCGGGCGACTGGTTCTAGCGCTCGCCGCGCTGACAGCGCTCGCCTGGGGCGCCGGCGCATCGCCGGCCCGGGCGGACCGGATTAGGGATCTGGTTCAGGTCGAGGGCGCGCGCGACAACCAGTTGATCGGCTATGGGCTGGTCGGCGGGCTCGCCGGCACCGGCGACCAGACCACCCAGGTTCCCTACACCGTCCAGGCCATCCGCAACATGATCCGGCAGATGGGGCTGACGCTCGACCCCGCCGCGTTTCTGCAGCCGACCGCGGTGGCGGCGGTAATGGTCACCGCTGAATTGCCCGCGTTCATGCAGATCGGCCAAAAGATCGACATCACCGTCTCGGCTTTGGGCAACGCCAAGAGCCTGCGCGGCGGCGTCCTGCTGATGACCGAGCTCCGGGGCGCCGATGGCCAGGTCTACGCGATCGCGCAGGGTTCGCTATTGGTCAGCGGCTTCGAGGCCAGCGGCCAGGCCGCCTCGACGACGGTCAACATCCCGACCGTCGCGCTGATCCCCCAGGGCGCCAGTATCGAGCGGACGGTCAAGGCAAGCTATGCGACCGGCGATACGATCCGGCTCAACCTCGACAACCGCTCGTTCGGCAACGCCGCGCGCATCCTCGACGCGATCAACGCGCGCATGGGGCCGGTCGCGGCGGCGGAAGGGCCGGGCCAGGTCGTCGTCAAGGTGCCGCCCAACCCCGCCACCCGGGTCAGATTCGTCGCCGACATCCTCGATATCGACTTCAAGCCCGAAAACGCGCTGGCCCAGGTCGTGATCGACGCACAGAGCGGCACCGTGGTAATCGGGCAGGATGTCCATATCGGCCCGGCCGCCGTGGCCTATGGCATGCTGTCGGTGACGGTCAACGAAACGCCCCAGGTCTCCCAGCCGGGCCCGTTCAGTCGGGGCCGAACCGAGACCGTGCCGCGCAGCCAGGTGCAGGCGAACGAAAAAACGCTCAAGGTCATCGAATTGCAGAACGCGCTGCGCGTCTCCGACATCGTGCGCAACCTCAACGCGATCGGCGCGACCTCGTCGGACCTGATCGCGATTTTGCAGGCGTTGCGGCAATCCGGGTCGCTTCACGCCCGCATCAAGGTGATCTGATTTGGACCCCAGCGCAGCCCATCGCATGGCCGCGATCGCCGATCCGAAAGGGGTGTCGGGGCTGGTGAACCGCGGCCGCGACCCCGCCGCCGCGAAGGCGGTCGCCCAGCAATTCGGCGCGCTGCTGATGCAGAACCTGATGCAGCAGACCGACGGCACCGCCCTGCCGATCGCCGGAGGCGTCGGCGGAGGCGTCGTCAACACGATGTTCGCCAGCACGATGGGGCGCGCGGCGATGTCGGGCGAAAGGCTGGGCCTGACCGATATGCTGTTGCGCTCGATCCAGCAAAAGCAGCGACAGGCCGGCGGCGGCACGGCCGACCGCCAGGCCGCGGACGGCCAAGCGGCGTCGCCATCCGGGGCGAACGCGCCCGCGACAGCGACCGGGATGCCATCCGCGCCCGGCGGTGGGTTCCCGCTGTTACCCTATTGGCAGGGCCACGGTCTGCGCCCGCTCGGCATGGGCGGCAAGGGGCATCTCGACCTCGCGCGCGCGGCCGCTACTACCACCACCGCCGCGTTGCCGCTTAATGGAAGGATCGGGGCGCTGATGGCGGCGGCCGCTCATATGCCAGCGCCTGTGGCGACCATCCCGACCGCTCCCAGCACGCCGCCGAGCAGCGGCCAGCGTCTGGGTGGGCCACCATCAGCCGACATCGCCGCCTTTGTCGAGCGGATCGGCCCGGCGTTGCAGCAGGCCAGTCGGCAATTGGGCGTGTCGCCCCGAATCCTGCTGGCCCAGGCCGCGATAGAGACCGGCTGGGGACGCTCGATGGTCGGCAACAACCTGTTCGGGATCAAGTCGGGCTCGTCGTGGTCGGGAGAACGGGTCAACGCCGCGACGCACGAATACGAAAACGGACGGCTCGTCTCGATCCGCGACAATTTCCGCGCCTATCCAAATCTCGAGGCGTCGGTGCAGGATCTGGTGTCGTTGATCGCCAACAGCCGCCGCTACCAGGCGGCGATCGGCTCCGGCGACGACGCCGGTGCGTATGCGCGGGCCTTGCTGGCCGGCGGCTGGGCCACCGATATCGACTATGTGCGCAAGCTCGAAGCGGTCGCCGGGAGCCGGCATGCCGTCGGGGCGTTCGCGGCGCCTGGCCACCCGATCCCGTTGCTTCCGCCGCCGCCCCGGCCCGCGCCTGCCGTCGCGCCCAGCTCCGCGACCGTGCCGCTGTAGCCGCGGATGGGCGATGACGGGTCCGACCTGATGACGCGGGAAAGCCGAGCCGCGCGGCGCCTTGGCCGGCTGTTCAGGATCGAGCGCGCCGGCGGGTTCGACCGGCTTTCGGCCGAAATCATCCGGCGGATGGTCGACCGTCGCGGCGCGCTGTTCGATGAGCTGCGGCGGCTCGAGACCGCGCGCCGCGTTCGCATTCCGGTGCCGTCGCCGGAACTAGCCGCAGCCCTTGGCGACCTCGCCCGTGAGGTTGGACAGTCGCTGCCGCTGGCGGAGACCCGCGTCGAGCGGCTCGGTGCCGAGCTGCGCCTGTCGCGCGGCGAGGGCGTTGCCACCGGCCTGCGCGCCAGCGCCGACGGCCGGTTGCTCGGGCAAGGCTGACATGGCCGGTCTGACCCAGCTATTGAACACCGGCGTCAGCGGCATCACCGCCGCCACCGAGGCGATGCAGACGGTGTCCAACAACACCGCCAACATCAACACGCCGGGCTACAACGTCCAATCGGTCAATCAGGCGCAATTGCCGGGGGTCGGCGGCAGCCCCGGCAACGGCGCCTACGTCACCTCAATCCAGCGCGGCTTCGACCAGTTCATCTACCAGGAGATGGTACGGGCCGGGTCGGTGCATCAGGCCGCCCAGCTCACCCAGTCCAACGCGCAGAACCTAACGGCGATATTTCCGGTCGCCTCGGGCGGGACGAACGGACTTGGTGCCGCCTTCAGCGACTTTTTCGCCGCGCTGAACCAGGTCGCCCAGGACCCGGCCAACCTGCCCGCCCGCCAGGTGATGCTCGGCAACGCCCAGTCGCTCGCCGCGAATTTCAATTCGATCGGCGCCCAGCTCTCGGGCAATCTGACCAATCTGAACGGGCAGATGACCAGCGCGGTACAGCAGATCAACGCCCTGACCACCCAGATCGCCACCCTCAACCGCGCGATCACGGCGCAGGCCGGGGCGCTCGCGGGGGCGCCGAACAGCCTGCTCGATACCCGCGACAATCTGGTTCAGCAACTGGGTCAGCAGGTCGGCCTGACGCTGATCCCCGGCGCGAACGGGGCGCTCGACGTCTACACCTCGGGCGGGGCCGCGCTGGTCAATGGCGGCACCGCGTTGCAGCTCGGGGTGGCGGAGGGAAAATACCGCGACGGCGGTATCGCGGTCACCTACGCCCCGACCGGGCAGGAGTTGACCGACAGCTTCACCGGCGGCGCCTTGGGCGGCCTGCTCGCGTCGCGCGCTCAATTCATCCACGCGCGGGATTCGGTCGGCGCGATGGCGAACGCGCTGGCGGCGGCGGTCAACACCCAGCAATCTCACGGGCTCGACCTTGACGGGAATCTGGGCGGGCCGCTGTTTTCCGCCGTCGGGCCGACCGTCTACGCGGCGCAATCGAATACCGGGACCGGCAGCCTCGGCGCGACGATCACCGACATGACCGGTTTCGTTCCCGGCGATTTCTTGTTGTTGAAGACCGCGACCGGGTTCGAGGCGACCAATCTCGCCACCGGCGAGGTGACCGCGCTCGGCAGCGGGCCGACATTGAGCCTCGACGGCATGACGATCACGGTCGCGGGCATCGCCGCGACCGGCGACACCTTCAAGCTGGCGCCGACCGAGGCGGCGGCTGAGGGGTTCAGAATCGCGGCCACCGATCCGGCGTCGATCGCGGCCGCCTCGCCCTATGTCGTCACCCCGGGAACCAATATCGGCAACGTCGTCGCCAGTGTCGGCGGCGCGGTCGCCGCTGGCACCTTGGCGCCGGGCACGCCGACCGTACCGGCGACGGAGTTCGGCGAGGATCTGTCGATCCGTTTCACCTCCAGCACCGCCTTCGAGGTGCTGTCGAGCGCCAACGCGGTCATAGCCTCGGGAAGTTTCAGTCCGGCCACCGGAGCGCAAATCGCGATCGCCTACCCGGCGCCCGCGGCGGCGGGCGAGGTGGTGACGGTCTCGCTGTCACCCGGCACCCCGGCGGCGGGCGACCGGTTCGAATTGACCCCCGGCGGTGTCGGCGGCAACGGCAACATCGTCGCGATGGCCGGTCTGGCGACGCAGGCCCTGATCTCGGGGCAGACCCTGGCGAACGCCTACGCAGCGTTGGTCGCGAGGATCGGCAGCGACGGCCAGGCGGCCGAGGTGGCGGCGCAGTCGGCCCAGGGCGTGCTGGCGCGGGCGACGGCGGTGCAGCAATCGGTCTCTGGGGTCAACCTCGATGAGCAGGCGGCCAATCTGGTCAACTATCAGCAGGCCTACCAGGCGGCGGCGACCGTGATCGCGACGGCGCAGACGCTGTTCGACAGCCTGCTGTTCGCGGCTCGCGCCGGTTAGGCGAAAGCGCGATGCGGATCAGCACCAACCAGTTTCTGCTCGGCTCGCTGAACGAGTTGCTGGCGCAGCAGGCCAACGTCAACCGACTCAACCGCCAGATCGCCACCGGCCAGTCGATGCTCGACGCCAGTTCCGATCCCGCCGGCGCCGCTCGGGCCATCGCGGTCGCCAACACGATCGGGCAGTTGAGCTACGAATCCGGCAATGCGCAGGCTGCGACGCGAAACCTGCAAAACGGCGTCAGCGTACTGCAGCAGGTGACCTCGGTGCTGAGTCAGTTGCGCCAGACCGCGGCGCAGGCCGCCAACGGCACCAACACGATCGCGGATCGCCGGTCGCTCGCCCAGGTGGCGCAGAATTCGCTGCAGCAACTGGTCCAGCTCGCCAATACCCAGGGGGCGAACGGCTCGTACCTGTTCGCCGGCTCCAAGGCGAACGCCGCCCCGTTCGCGGCATCGGCCGGCGGGCAGATCGTTTTCAACGGTGATGCCGCGGCGAATGTCATCGAGATCGCGCCGTCGCTGAACGTGGCGTCGAGCGTGTCGGGCTACGGCATCTTCATGAACATTCCGGCGGGCAATAACGGGGTCGCGGTGTCCGCCGCGGGGTCGAACACCGGCGGCGGCTACGCGGTGGCGCAGGGCGTCACCAGCCTCGGCCAGCTCGCCGCCGATGCCCTCGCCGGAACCCAATACTCGATCGCCTTTACCGCCGGCAGCGGCGGCAGCGTCAGTTACACCGTCGCCAGCGGGACCGGCAGCCCCGGGAGCGCCGGGTTCATCGTGTCGAGCGGCACGGTTGCGTCGGGCAGCTACGCACCCGGCTCCGATCTGCAGTTCGGCGGGATCGACATCAGGATCGCGGGCACTCCGGCGGCCGGGGACAGCTTCGCCGTCCAGCCCGCCGCGAGCACCAGCATTTTCCAGATCGCGCAGGACCTGGTCACTGCCTTAGAGACGCAGCCACCGGGCGCGGCCGGCGGCACCTTGGTACAGCAGCAGATCGAGAGCGTGCTGGCTAGCCTCGACGGGGCGCAGAACAGCGTGCTATCGGCCCAGGCCACGCTCGGGTCGAGCCTCGCCCAGATCCTGGCGGCGCAGAGCCAGAACGCGACGCTGAGCACCAATGCCCAGGCAGAATTGTCGAATCTGCAAAGCGTCAACCTGCCGGAGGTATTGGCGCATTACAGCGAGAGCGTCACCGCGCTACAGGCGGCGCAACTGGCCTTCGCCCGGGTACAGAACCTGACCCTGTTTTCGGTGATCGGGCGGTGAGTTTCCGAAAAACGCGATTTCCAGAGATGGCCGCGCGGCGGCCGGGGTAGGGGCTGGGATGGACGACACGGTGCTGGCCGACGGGCTGACAGGCGCATTTCACGCCGGCGAACCGCACGATGCGCGCGACGCCGATTCCCCGGGGATGGCAAAGTCGACGGTGACCGGCTCCCTTGCCGGGTCGACCGCGGTCATCGTGCTCGGCATGCACCGCAGCGGCACCTCGGCGCTGGCCGGGCTGTTGCACCATCTCGGCGTCGCGCTGGGCGAGCATCTGATGCCGGCCTCGCCCGACAATCCGCGCGGCTACTGGGAACACAGCGACATCGTCGCGATCAACCAGGCCCTGATGGCGGAAATGGGCTGGGCCTGGGACGACATCCGGCCATTACCCGCCGGTTTCGCGCATGAGAAAGCCGCGCTTCGGGCCGCGGGCGAATTGCGCGAGATCCTATCGCGCGACTTCGCCGGCACTCCGCTCTGGGGCTTGAAGGACCCACGACTGTGCCGGCTAATGCCGCTGTGGTCGCCGCTGCTCGCGGAATTACGGATCACGCCGCGCTTTATCCTAACGTTGCGCCATCCGCTCGACGTCGCGGGGTCGCTGCGCGCGCGCGATGGTCTCAGCGCCGCCTGCGCGAGCATCCTGTGGCTGCGGCACGTGATCGAGGCCGAGTGGGGTTCGCGCGGCCATCCGCGCACGATCGTGCATTACGAAGACCTCGTCGGCGACCGCGGCTGGCGCAACGTCACGGCGCGGGTCGCCGACGAGATCGGCCTCGCGTGGCCGGCCGGCGGTATCGCGGCCGAGGCGGCGATCGACGCCTATCTCGCGCCCGAATTGCGGCACAACCGCGCCGGTGCCGCGAACTCCGACGCCGGTAAATTGTCGGGCTGGGTCGGCGCCGTTTACGCCGCCTTCGCCGCCGCGGACCCGAGCCTCTCCGATATCTGCGACGCGGTGCGCCGCGAGCTCGACCATGCCGGCGAGTTGTTTCTGCCGATCATCGGCGATGCGATGCGCGGCCTAGTCGACGCGCGCTCGCAGCGTCAGGCGCAGGACCGCGCGCTCGCCGAATTGACCCAGCGCCTGACCCGGACTCAGCGCGAGAACGAGGAATTGCGCGATCTCACCGCCCGCGCGGCGACCGAGATCAAGGCGTTGAAGCAGGGCACCGGCGCGGTCACCCGCGATGGGGCCAGGCTAGCGCAGCCGCTTTCCGCCGAGGACGCCTATCCGCAATGGATCGCCGCCCGCGCCTCGACCGCGATCGCGCGCGCCGACTGGGTCGCCGAGCGCGCCGGCCAGTGGCCGTTCGTGCCGAAATTGGCGCTGGCGATGATCCTGCCCGCCGGCAACGAGGCGACCGTGGCGCTGACCTTGCGCTCGCTGTTGTTGCAGAATGTCGGCGAGTGGGTGTTGTACGTCGTCGCCGAAGGCGAGATGCCGGCGGCGTTCGCCGCCTTGCCGCGCCTGGTATGGCATCGCTCCAACGGTCATGCCGCCGACATGCTCAATCGCTGCATCGCCGAATCGGGCGCCGATTTCGCCGCTCTGATCGATGCCGGCGACCAGCTCGCGCCGCATGCGCTGTTCAGCATCGCCGACGCGCTGTTCCGGCACCCCGAATGGTCGGCGTTATACAGCGACGAGGATCGGATCGACCTGCAGGACACCAGGTCGGGGCCTCATTTCAAACCGGATTTCAACCTCGATCTCTTGCGCAGCCTGCCCTATGTCGGCGGGCTGCTGGTGGTGCGGCGCGAGATTTTCGCGCAAATCGGCGGCTTCGACGGAAGCTGGGACGGGACCGAGGAATACGATCTCGCCCTGCGCCTCGCCGAGCATCTCGGCGAGCCCGGCTTCGGCCACATCGCCGACATCCTCTATCACCGCCTGACCAGTTCGGGCCGTTCGCGCCGGCCCGTCGAGGCGATCTGCGCCGACATGCCCAAGATCCTGCGGGCGCATTTCGACCGCCTGGGGATCGCCGCGACGGCGGTCCAGGGGAGCCCGATGCATACGTGTCGGGTGACCTATCGCCATGACGGTCCGGAGCCGCTGGTCTCGATCGTGATCCCGACCAAGAACCAGATCGCGCTGTTGCGACGCTGCGTCGAGACCGTGCTGAAGACGACCGAGTACCAGAACTACGAATTGATCATCGTCGACAACGGCAGCACCGAGCCCGAGGCATGCACCTACCTGGAGACGATCGAGGGCAAGTTCGCCGAGATCGGCGCCCGCATCCGCGTGTTGCGGCACCCCGGGGAGTTCAATTTCTCGGCGATGAACAACCGCGCGGTGCGCGAGAGCGCGCAAGGCGAATACATCTGCCTGCTCAACAACGACACCGCCCCGCTCGACGGCGCCTGGCTCGGCGAGATGATGGCGCTCGCCCGCCGCCCCGATGTCGGCGCGGTCGGCGCCAAGCTGACCTACCCCGACGGCGACATCCAGCATGGCGGCGTGATCCTCGGTGTCGGCTGGGGATCGCCCGCCGACCACCCCTATAACCGCGAGCCCGGCAATTCGCTGGGCTATTGGGGCCGGCTGCAGGTGGTGCAGGATTTCTCGGCGGTGACGGCGGCGTGCCTGGTCACGCGGCGGGTGCTCTACGAACAGGTCGGCGGGCTCGACGAGGGTGATTTCGCGGTCTCGTTCAACGACGTCGACTACTGCCTGAAGCTACGCCAGGCCGGCTATCTGGTGGTGTGGACGCCGCATGCCCGGCTGCTGCATGAGGCCGGGGTCAGCCTGCGCGCCGCGAATGTCGAGGACAAGGCTCTCGCCGACAAGAACGCCCGCTTCGCCCGCGAAAGCCTGGCGATGTTCCGGCGGTGGATGCCGCGGATCGCGTACGATCCGGCCTATAACCGCAACCTGTCGTCGCTCGGCCTCGGCTTCGCGGTCGAGACTGAGGGTGCCCCGACCTGGGACCCGGAATTTCGCCCGCGCGAGCGCGTGTTGGTCTATGCCGCGGATCGCGAAGGCTGCGGCGAATACCGCATCATCGCGCCGAGCCGGGCATTGCTCAGATCCGGGCATGTACACAGCTACGAGACGATGCGGCTGCTGACCGCGCCCGAGGTGGCGCGCATGGCGCCGGACAGCGTGATCTTCCAGCGCCAGCTCGAATGGGGCCAGATCGAGGTGATCGAGCGGGTCAAGAACACCAGCCCCGCGCTCAGGGTGTTCGAGCTCGACGATCTGATCACCAACCTGCCGCCCAGGAGCGCCCACCGCTCGACGATGGCGCCCGATATCGCCGAGCGGCTGAAAAAGGCGCTTTCGCTGTGCGACCGCTTGGTCGTCAGCACCGAGCCGCTGGCGCGTCACTACGGCAAGCTGTGCGACGAGGCGGTGGTGATCCCCAACCGGCTCGAAAAGGAGCGCTGGCTCGGCTTCACCCCCAAGCGGCGGCCCGACGGCAAGCCGCGGGTCGGCTGGGCCGGTGCGATCGGGCATCTCGGCGATCTCGCACTGATCGCCAGCGTGGTCGAGTCCACCGCGAAAGAGGTCGACTGGGTGTTCTTCGGCATGTGCCCGGACCGGTTGCGGCCGTTCATCGCCGAGTACCACGAATGGGCGGCGCTGCCCGACTACCCGAAAAAGCTCGCCTCGCTCGATCTCGATCTCGCCGTCGCTCCGCTCGAGCACCACCCGTTCAACGAGGGCAAGAGCAATCTGCGGCTGCTGGAATACGGGGTGCTCGGCTATCCGGTGCTGTGCACCGACATCCTGCCCTATCAATGCGACCTGCCGGTGACCCGCGTCGGCAACCGCCCGCGCGAGTGGATCAAGGCGATCCGCGAGGCGGTCGCCGACCGTGCCGCCTGCGAGCGCGCCGGCGCCGAGTTGCGCGCGGCGGTGCTCGGCGGGTGGATGCTCGAAGACCATCTCGACCAGTGGAAGCGAGGCTGGCTGCGATAAGCGGCGCGGCCCGATGCCGCGTCGCGACCCTCTCCGTCGTTCAGTCGGCGGGGCTCCGTGCAACAAATTTCGCAAGCGTCCGTCTCTATCGGGGTGAAGGGCCTGTTGCCGGCGCCGAAACCATTGGCGTTGGCATCACGGCCCGTAATGACCCCCAGACCGTGCGGGTGGTAGGTCCCAAACGGTCGGCACCAGGAGGCACTCGATGCTAGCAGGAGTTATCAACACCAACGTCAACGCGCTGTACGCGTTGAACGCGCTGAACAGCAACGCGAATTCGACCAGCAACCTCAACCAGCAACTCGCTTCCGGCCTGGCGATCAACGGCCCTGCCGACAACCCGGCCGGCTATATCGCCTCCCAGGGGTTCACCACCCAGATCGGCGGCGTCACCCAGGCGACCTCGAACGCCAACCTGGCGATCTCGTTGGTGCAGACGGCGAACGGCGCGATCACGCAGCAGGTCAACATCCTGCAAAACATCGCCAGCATCGCCGCCCAGGCGGCTAACGGCGGCGCCACCGCCTCTCAGCTGCAGGCGTTGCAGTCGGTGGTCTCCCAGTTGCAAACCCAGGTTTCGACGATCGCGCAGCAGACCAATTTCAACGGCGTCAATCTGCTCGATGGCACGTTCCAGGCGGTCAATTTCCAGGTCGGCGCGTCGGCGGGGCAGACGATCGGATTGTCGATCTCCAGCGCCCTCGCCAACCAGATCGGCGTCAACGCGTCGGCGGCCGTGGCCGCCGGCGTGTACCCGACCAAGGGTGCCGGCACGGGTGGGGTCGGTGACAATACCGGCGCCTCGTTCGCGATCACCTCGGGCGGCACCGGTGCGTTCACCGCTGGCAACGTCGGCGTGTCCGGTTCGGCCGGTAGCGCGGCTTCCAACGTCGCGGCCGTGACTTCGTCCGCGCAAGCGGTCGCAGCCGCGGTCAACGCCAACACCGCGACGACGAACGTGAGCGCGAGCGCGAACACCAGCGTCGCCTTCACGGTCACCGCGGGCTCGTTGTCGTTTACCCTCGGTAACGGAACCGGCACCAGCCAGACCAACGCGGTCAACATCTCGGCGACGGTGACATCGGTGTCGCAGAGCGGGTTGGCGACCCTCGTCGACGCGATCAACCAGCAGACCGGCACCACCGGTATCACCGCCCAGGTCAATTCCAGCAACAAGCTGATCCTGACCAACTCTTCCGGCGACAACATTTCGCTGAAGAGCTTTGCCGGCACCGGCACGCTGGCCGCCGGCGGCACCTCGACGGTGACGTTGGCCGCGGCTGGAACCACGAGCGCGACCGTCCAGGGCCTGGTCACCTTGAATTCGAACCAGAGCTTCGCCCTGTCGTCGGCGGCCGCGAATATCGGTCTGACCACGGCGTCGGCGCTGACGACCCTGTCGAGCGTCAACGTGTCGACCAATGCCGGGGCGACCGCGGCCCTCAACGTCGTCAACTTCGCGCTGACAAAGCTCGAAAGCGTCGGCGCCCAGCTCGGCGCGGTCCAGCAGCGCTTGCAGGCGACGGTGTCGAACCTGCAGACGATCAACACCAATCTGAACGCGGCGCGTTCGGTGGTGCAGGACGCCAATATCCCGCAGGTCACCACCGAGCTGACGCAAAAGCAGATCCTGCTGCAGGCGGGGGTGTCCGCCCTGGCGCAGTCGAGCCAGCTCCAGCAGGCGTTCCTCAAACTGCTGCAGTAGAAGGCAGTTGGCGCCGCACTAGGGAAAGGGTCCGTCCTCGGGAAATCCCGGGGACGGACCAGCCCCTCCGGCCGGACGCCAGGGAGTAGATTTAGATGGCGGTGAGTGCAGTCCTGAGCTCGAGCCAGATCACCTCGCTGATCCAGCAGGCGAGCGCCGCCTATCAAGCACCGGCCGCCACGCTGCAAGTTCAGGAAAAACCCCTACAATCGCAGATTTCCGCCCTGGGCCAGGTTCAGGGCGCGCTGTCGAGCCTGCAATCGGCGCTCGCCAGCCTCGCCGACGTCCAGACCTTGACGCAGCGCTCGGTCACTGCCTCGCCGAACGGCGTGGTCGAGGCCAGCGCGACCAACGCAGCCGCGGTGGGCAAGTACAGCCTGTCCGGCATCCAGCTGGCCGAGGCCGAAAACCTGATCTCGTCCGGTTCGGCCAGCGCCAGCGGCACGCTCGGCGCCGGGACGATCGCGATCAAACTCGGCGATGGCGACGCCGTGACGATCGATATCGCCAGCGACCAATCGAGCCTGACCGGGATCGCCAGCGCGATCAGCGCGGCCAATGTCGGGGTGCAGGCTACAATCGTGTACGACGGCACCAATTATCGGCTGGTGCTGACCGGCGAGGACACCGGCAGCGCTAATGCCTTTACCGTGACCGGCAGCGGCGCGCTGTCGGGGTTGAGCTATTACGCCGGCGCGTCGGGTTCCAGCTTTTCCGCGACGCAGACGGCGGAGGACGCCAGCTTCTCGCTGAACGGGATCAGCATCACCAGCGGATCGAACACGATCTCGGGCGTGGTTCAGGGCCTGACCCTGACCCTGGCGGCGAGCGGCTCGGCCACCGTGAACGTCACGCAAAGCGTCTCCGCGCTCGACAGCGCGGCACAGGGGCTGGTCGGGGCATTGAACGGGGCGCTGGGCACGATCAGCAAATTCTCGTCATACAGCCCGACCGCCGGCGCCGGGCCGCTACTCGGCAATGTCGGCCTGCAGATCATCCGCGCCAATCTGCTCAACGCCATCGCCAACCCGATCGGCGCGCTCGGACAGTCGAGCGCGACCTACAATTCGTTGAGTAGCGTCGGGATCAGCATCACCAGCGGAGGCACGATCAGCTTCGACGACTCCAAATTCGTCAGCGCCGCCCAATCGGATTACAGCACGGTGGCCGGGCTGCTCGGCGAGATCGGCCGCGCCAGCAACTCCTCCGTCTCGGTGCAGGGCGTCGGAGCGGCGACGCCGGGGACTTACGCGGTCGCCGTCACGACCAATTCGGGCGGGTCGGTCACCGGCACGGTCAACGGCCAGGCGGCGAGCGGCATCGGCGGCCTGTTGGTTGTAACCGACGCCGGCGCTGCGCAGGGGTTGTCGTTGGCGATCGCGGCCGGGGTCACCGGCAGCCTCGGCACGGTGACCGTCAGCCAGGGCCTGTTCGGCAGTCTAAGCAGCCTGCTGACCGCGGCGCTCGAACCCGGAACCGGCAGCGTCTCGGGGCAGATCGACCGGCTCAACGATACCCTCGCCTCGATGGACAAGCAGGTCGCCAGCCTGTTGCAGCAAGCGCAGCAGCAGACCCAGATACTGACCCGCCAGTTCACCTTGGCCCAGGCGACCTTGTCGCAACTGGCATCGGTGAGCAGCTTCCTTAACACCTACTTCAATCTGCCCTCGGGCGGATTGGGAGAATGACCGATGATTAGCGCGCGACAAGGACTGAGCGGCCCCGCGGCCTATCGCGTCATGGAGGGCGTCGGCGCGACCCCCGAGGAATTCATGAAGATGGCGCTCGACGCGAGCCGGGCATTGCTGTTGAGGGCCGAGACCGCGATCAGGGCCGGCGACCAGGTGGCGAAGGCGAAAGCGCTGGCCTCGGCGTCCAACGTCGTGGAATTCATGCTGGGGCTTTCCGGCGTCGCCCACGGCGCGCTCAGTGATTGCCTCGCCAGCGTCTATCAGTATGTTCTGGCGGCGATCCTCAAGGGCAATGCGGGCGACGACGCGGACGCGCTCGCGGCCGGACGCGCCGCGCTCGATGAACTCGCCAACACTTGGCGCAAGATATTTCCGGACGCGATCGCCTGGGACGAACCCGGGGAAGACGCGCTGCTGAGCGGGAGTGGAGAGCATGCCTGATCCGATTCAGGGGGTAGGCACGACCAACCCGGTCGGGGTCGCGACGACCGGCCAGGCGGGGTCCGCGACGGCGAACGCGCCCGCGTCGCCACCTGCCGTGCCGGCGGCCGATAGCGCCGATGTCGGCAAGACCGAGGGACTGCTGGCGGCGATCGTGCAGGCCGCCGCCGAATTGCCCAGTATCGACCAGGCGCGGATCGACGCGTTGCGGCAAGCGATCGCGGACGGGAGCTATCAGACCGACCCGCACGAGATCGCGAGAAAGTTGCTAGAAATCGAAAGCGGGCTGGACCCGGCCGGAGCCGGTTCGTGATCCTGCGGTCAGGGATTCGGGTCGTCGGGGGCGCCCGGTTGCCGGAGCGACGCGACGCGGTGCCCGCTCGCCGTATCGGGCGCGGCTCAGGACGCCAGTTTGAGGCGGGCGAAGACCGGATCGTCGGCGGCGCATTCGGCCTCGCGGCGGATCCACGCCAATGCCAGTTTCAGACGGTCGGCGGCCTGGTGGATGTCGTCGCGGTCGGCGATGTCGCGAAAGGCTTCGAGCAATTGCTCAAGGCACTGGTCCCGGGCGGTGATTTCCGAGGGCGCAGGTGCGCCGTCGTCGAGACCGGTCCGCCCCGGGGCGAAGCGCGGCTTCCACGGCTTCCTCGGAAGGTTCATGGCTGCTCTCGACGAATGTGTCCGCCCTCCCTGGGATCAAATCCCGACCGCCGAGGTTTTCTCCGCGCCGGCCGAGAGCAGTCGCCCAAACGCGGCGGGAACTTTCCTCCCCGCCAAGCGTTTGGCTAACATGCGAAGCCTTGACAAAATTAGCAATCGCTCTGCGAGAGGCGGGGATGCGAGCCAGGGCTGAAATAGTCTTTCCAAATAATATCAGGGACTTCCGTCTCCGCCGGCGGCTGACCCAGGAACAGCTTGGCCGGATGATGGACCCGCCGATCGGCGAATCGACCATTTCCAAAATGGAAAGCGGCGAGCGCCGATTGACGAATTTGCAGCTTGCGGAAATCGCGAATATCCTCCGCTGCCGCCCCGAGGAAATCCCGGTGGTGACCGGACGCGACCCCTCGCTCGGAGTCGAGCGCTGGCAGAAGGCGCAGCAGGAGGTGGTCGGAACCAGCATCGCCAGCGGCGCCGCGGCGACCGGCTACGTGCTTGCGCAGCTGCGCAAAAAGCACGGCAAGACGATGCAGCAGGTCGCTGGCGCGATCGGCATGACCCTGTCGGTCTACCACCGCATGGAGATGGCCAGCCGCATCATTCAGGCCGACGAGATCGACGCGGTCGCCAAGGTGTACGACCTCGCGCCGGGCGAGTTGATCGGCTTGTTCGAGAAGAAGACCGAGGACAATCTCGAGCAGTTGAAAAACGGCGTGCCGCCCGAGCAGTTACTGCCGCGAGTGCCGCGCTCGATGCTCAAGGAAGACGCGAAATGGGGCCGGCTCGGCGCACTCGAGCGCTATGCCATCCGCCGCAGCATCCGCTATGTCGGCGCGCCCAGCGAGCCCACCTCGCTGCCCGTGTACGGGCGAATGAGGACCGGCAAGGACGGCGCCCATCACTTCGCGATCGATCGCGAAGTGATGGTCGACCAGATCGCGACGCGCGATCTATTGCGCCCGAGCGGCGAGAGTTTTCTGGTACGCAATTTCTCGCAGCGTCTGGGCTTTCTGATGCGGCCAGGGGCGCTCGCCTATGTCGACCCGCAGACCCCGGTCGCGATGGGCGATATTGTGTTTTTCGTCAGATCGGACGGAACCGCCGATGCGGCCGTCGCGATCGGCGACGGGATCGGCCCGTTGATGCTGAAAATGTACAACCCGGAAGAACAAATCCCGCTCAACGACCCCAAGATCGCGACCGTCCTGCGCGTCGGCATGCTGATCTTGCCGTAGACCCGACGCGATACCTAGAGCCGCGGCATGAGGTGCGATTCGCGCCTCATGGCTGAGACCCGGCTAATCACCCGGCATGGCGCGTCGGGGTATATCGCGCGCCACCGCCCAATATGGCGTGATTTCCGCTAGTTCTCCGCCTGTTGGCGACGGGAGCAAAACGCCGGCGCGGCGCGGCGACGGCTTCGTATAAAATTCGTGCGCGTATTCCCTTCCGCGAGCACGAGGGTATCCGGGCCTCACCTGGATCGATGATGCAAGATCGGCGACCGAGCCTGTCGCGGAGGATAGCGAGGCCCTCTCCTCTCACGATTTTGCTCGCGCTCGCCGCCGCCGCGTTGCTGCCGCCGTTCGGCCTCGTCGCGATGCCGGACGGGTGGGCCTTGTTGCTGATGCCGCGCACCGGCATCGTGCTCGTCGCCGCCTTGGTCGTCGCGCCGGTTCTGGCGGTTCTCGCCGTCGCGTTACGCGGTTTCGGCGAGGTCCGCGCGCGGGTGACGGCGTCTCTCGATGGCGAGCATCGCCAGATCGTCCTGCGCATCCTGGTCGGCTCGGGGCTGCTCGCCTATCTGTTCGGTCTCGCCTCGCTGATCCCGGCCGGCGAGGCGATCTTGCCGAGCCTGATCACCGCCGCGCTCGGGATCGCCGCCGCGTGGCTGTTCCTGGTGCACGGGATCTTGAGTCCCGCACCGTCGGCGGTGCGGCGCTACTTGGCGATCGCGGCCGATATCGGGCTGCTTTCGGCGCTGCTGCACGCAGGCGGCGGGCTGACCGCCGCCTGGTATCCGCTCTACATCTGCATCGCGATCGGCAATGGGTGCGATTTCGGGGCGCGGCCACTGGTCGTCGCCGCGTTGCTGGGGGTTGGCGGGTTCGCCGCGGTGGTGGCGACAACCCCATTCTGGCAAGATCAGCCGCTGCTGTCGCAAGGCTTGATCGCCGCGTTGGCGATCCTACCCGCCTGCGTCGCGGCGTTGTTGCGCAACGTCGCGCGGGCGCACGCGCGGGCGGAGGCCGCAAGGGCGGCGGCGAACTGCGTCGTCGCGGCGCTCAGCGACGATCTGCGGCTGTCATTGCGGGCAATCATGCGGGCCGGATCGCAGATCGATCCGATTGGGCTCGCGCCCGACCAGGGCGACGCGCTGTCGCGGCTGCGGCTTAGCACCCGGGCGGCATTGATCCAGATCGACGATTTTCCGACCTATATCGGCATCGAGACCGGGGCATTCGCTCCGGAAAGCCGCTCGTTCGATCTCTACCAATTGATCCACGGCGCGGTCGCGGCGTTGCGGCCGCAAGCGGCCGAGCGCGGCATCGCGCTAACGGTCCGAATCGACCCGCGGCTGCCCTATGAATTGCGCGGCTGGGCGCATCAATTGCGCCAGATCGTGGTCTGCCTGATCGTCAACGCGCTGCGGCACGCCGACCGGGCCACCGTGCAGGTGACGCTCGATCTGCTCGCACTATCCGCCGATACCGCGCATTTGCGGATCAGCGTGCGCGATCACGGCAATCGCGTCGGACGACTCCCGCCCCATCCCGTGCCCGAGCCCGACGGAGAGCCGCGCCGCCACCCCGGTCTCGCCGTCGCCGAGCGACTCGCCGCGCTGATGGGCGGCGCGCTGACGATCGAGGGCATACCGCGCAAGGGGTTGACGCTCGCGATCGAGGTGCCGGTCGCGATCGACCGCGCCGCGCTGGCGTTGCTGCTCGACCTTGCCCACCTGCCGGCATTGATCGTCACCGACGACACCAACTTGGCGCGAGAGCTGATCGATGCGCTCGCCGCCTGGCGGGCCGACGCGCAATGGATCGGCGCGGCCGACGACGCGCTCGCCTATATCACCGCGCTCGATCCGGCCGAGCCGCGCCCGGTATTGATCGTCGATGGCCGCGGCGAGGTGTTGCCGGCCTTGAGTTGGGCGCACCGCGCGCTGAAAGCAAACCCGGCCGCCGCCCCGTACATCCTGTTCGTCGCCGACGAAGCTCGCATCGACAGCGTGATCGGGCTGGCCGATGGCGGGCTCGACGCGATCCTGCCGGCGCCGTTCACCCACGGCGTGCTGCAAAGCACGCTGCATGCGCTGCGGGTCGGCGCCGCCGACTGGTTTCCGGCCGAGATTCCGCCAGTGCCGGTGCCAGTGAGGATGGCGATGCCGCCGCCGCTGCCCACCGTGGCGGGCGACGCTGCCGCCATCCCGCCGCCCGCGCCTCGCCCGAGAGCCGCTCCCGCACCGCCCCCGCCAGCAGCGGAGCGGCTGGCGGGGGCGGCTTCCGTCACGCGGCAGACGCGAATCCTCGTCGTCGCGACCAACGCGGCCAATCGCAAGATCATCGAGCACATTCTCGGCAGCGCGCGGTATGTCGCTCACCCGGCCGCGGATGGCGAGCAGGCGTTGCAGGCTTTGGCGGAGCGCGAATTCGACGCGGTGTTGCTGGATCTGGCCGCGCCGGTCTCCGACGCTTTCGAACTGGCGGAATCGTGCCTCGACGCCTGTCCCGGCATCCCGATCATCGCGCTCTCCGGCGATGGCGACGAGGCGGCGGAACTGGCCGATATCGCCACGATCCTGAACAAACCGGTCGAGCCGAGCCGCCTGCTCGCCGCGATCGCCGCCGCGCTCCCCGCCCAGCCGCCGGGTCCGGCCGAGGCAGCGATCGAGCCAACTCCCGTGCCGCCAACCCCAGCGCCAACCCCGGCGATCATCACCGAGATATCGTCGCATCCACGCTTTGGCCGCACCGGCGCGTCGATGATCGACGAGCGCGCGGTCGGCGCGCTGTTGTCGCTCGGCGCCGGCAGCTGTTTCTTCGACGATGTGGTCGAGGCGTTCCGCGCCGATTCACGCCTGATCCTCAAGGAACTCGGCGGCGCCGCGGCGATCGGCGACGCCGCCGGCTTCGCCGGGTCGCTGCAGGGGTTGCGCAACTGCACCGCCAGCTTCGGCGGCGACGGGCTGCGCGACCTGCTGCGCTCGATGCAGGAATTGAGCGCGAGTGATTTGCACCAGAAGGGCCTCGGCTACGTGCAGCAGATCGGCGTGGAACTGGCCAGGCTCGACGCGGTCCTGGTCGAATACCAGCGCTCCGCGCGGTAGCGCGGCTACCGCGACCGCTGTCGCTCGGCGACCAGCGCGACGGCGCGGTCGCGGTTTTCCCAGCAGATTTCCAGGTAGTGGATCGCGCTGGCGGCGATAAAGATCGACAGCGCGTCGTTATAGGCTTCGGCCGCCTCCTCCAGCCGCGCGGTGCCTGTCTCGCGCTCGCCGATCCGGTGCAAGGCGCCGCCGAGATTGTTCTGAGTCATCGCCCAATCGAGCGGCACCCGATCGCGGCCGTATTCCTCGAGGGCCAGCCGATAGGCGGCGACGGCTTCCTCCAGCCGGGCGGTGCCGTCCTCGCGCTCGCCGAGGCGCGACAACGCGTTGCCGAGATTGTTCTGCGTCATCGCCCAGTCGAGCGGCGCCACGTCGCGCCGGTATTCCTTCAGCGCCTCGCGGTAGGCAGCGACCGCTCGTGCCAGCAATACCGGATCGTCGCCGCGCTCGCCGAGCGCAGACAGCGCGTTGCCGAGATTGTTCTGCGTCATCGCCCAGTCGAGCGGCACGCGCTCGCGCTGATAGACCTGCAAGGCCAGCCGAAACGCGGTAATCGCCTGCTCCAACCTAGTGGTGCCGGTATCGCGCTCGCCCAGGCTCGCGAGCGCGTTGCCGAGATTGTTCTGGCTCATCGCCCAGTCGAGCGGCACCCGGTCGCGAGTGCGTTGGGTCAGCGCCTGGCGGCAGGCCGCGACCGCCTCTTCCAGCCGCGCCGTGCCGGGCTCGCGCTCGCCCAGGTTTCTCAACGCGGCGCCGAGATTGTTCTGGGTCATCGCCCAATCGAGCGGCACCCGCTCGCGCCGGTATTCCTCCAGGGCCTCGCGATAGGCGGCGACCGCTTCCTCCAGCCGCGCGGTGCCGCTCTCGCGCACGCCGAGGGTGCGCAACGCGGCGCCGAGATTGTTCTGGGTCATCGCCCAATCGAGCGGCACCCGGTCGCGCCGGTATTCCTGCAGCGCCTCGCGATATGCCGCGATCGCCTGTTCGAGCCGGGTCGTGCCGCTCTCGCGCTCGCCGAGCCGCCGCAAGGCGTTGCCGAGGTGGTTTTGGGTCATCGCCCAATCGAGCGGTGCGCGGCCGCGGTCGGCCCGACGCAACACCGCGCGGTATCCGTCGATCGCCGCTTCCAGCCGCGTCGCCCCGGCGTCGCGGTCTCCCGGCTTTCCCGCCGGGTTCATCTCGGCCAGGGCGGTGGAAAATCGAGTGAGGTTGGTGTCCATCGATCGGCGCGTGCGGTCGCTCTCCCGGCCGGTCCGGCCCCGATGCCCGGCATGGCGCGCACGATCAGCCTTTTGCGCGGCGATGGCAACGCGGCGGACCCGGCGCCGATCTTAGCCGGCGAAATACCGCGCAAGCGGCTGCAAATGCTTGGTATCGACGGGCGGCGCGGGCGATCTCGGCGCGCTGTTCTAGCGTCGCATCGGAAGCGGAACCATGGGTGATTCTCGGTTCCGCCGCGAACCGGCGTGGTTAAGGTTCGCCGATTAACCATCAATTAATTTGGCAAATTTCGCCGGCTATTGGATAAAACACGCACTAAATCCGACCGACCAACCCCCTAAATCGGCTGGACAGTCAAGAGGTCAGCATGGACCCGGCCCTGATGTATAGAGTTTACGAACGGCGCGCGAAAGAGGCGGTCAGCGGCTCCGCCCGCACCGTCAACATGCTTGGGATGATGTGCGCGGCCGCGGTCGCCCAGGGCGGTATATTCGCGTTCGTCGGCAAAGGGTACGGCGGCGATTGGCCGAACCCGTGCGAGGAGGACGGCGAAACCTCGGCCCAGGAGTCGGGCCGCTCGCGAAAATAGCCGCGAACGTGGTGACGGCGGGAGAATACCGGCGCTAAACTCTTCCCGCACCACGAGGGAGAGCACCCGTGCCCGTGAACATCCGCCAGATCGGCCCCTGCTTTGCCGGCGAAGTCGACGGTATCGACATTTGCCGGCCGCTGTCACCCGCCGAGGTCGCGGCGATCCACGCCGGGATGGACCGGTACGCGGTCCTGGTGTTTCACGGCCAGGATATCGACGACGAGCAGCAGCTCGCCTTTACCCGCAGCCTTGGCGAGATCGAGTTGGCGATCGGCTCCGGGTTGCGCGCGCCGAGCGACTATCGGCTGCCGACGACTTTCGCCGACGTGTCCAACCTCGACAAGGACAACAGGCCGATGGCGCGCGACGATCGGCGCCGGCTGTTCGCGATCGGCAACCGGCTGTGGCATTCCGACAGCTCGTTCAAGCCGACGCCGGCCAAGTACTCGCTGTTGCACGCGCGCTCGATCCCGTCGAAGGGCGGCAACACCGAATTCGCCGACATGCGCGCCGCCTATGATGCGCTCGACGACGAGACCAAGGCGGCGGTCGAGGGGCTGGTCTGCGAGCATTCGCAGATCTATTCGCGCCAGCAGCTCGGGTTTTTCGACTTGACCGACGAGGAGCGCGAGCGCTTCGCGCCGGTGCGCCAGGTATTGGTGCGGACCCACCCGGTGACCGGGCGCAAATCGCTTTACCTGGCCTCGCACGCCGGCGCGATCATCGGCTGGCCGATCCCCGAGGCGCGCGCCTTTCTGCGCGACCTGATTGAGCACGCGACCCAGCGCGAATTCACCTATTCGCATAAATGGCGGGTCGGCGATCTGGTGATGTGGGACAACCGCCAGACCATGCATCGCGGTCGCCCGTTCCCGGCGGAGGAGGCGCGCGACGTGCGCCGCACCACCCTCGCCGGCGACGGCCCCACCGTCGATCAGGTGGCTCAGGCCGCCTGATCCGACGGCTTCCCTACCGCCGCGCCCTGAGCAGAAAAGCCCAGACCAGGGTCAAACCGCAAAGGCCAGCGCCCGCCATCGTGACAATCGCGATCGGCGCGCCAAGCTGCTCCGACAACACCCCGATCGCGACCACGCCGAGCGGCCCGGTGCCGATGCACATCGTGACCAGGCCCATCACCCGAGAGCGCAAGGCCGGCGGCGCCTCGGTCAGGACCAGGGTCGTCTGCATGATCGAAAACGCGGCGGTGCCGAGCCCGCCGACCACCAATATGACGAAAGCGAGCGCGTACCACGGCGCCAGCGCGAACGCGACCAGCCCAAGGAAGAACAGGAACGAGCCGCGCAACAGCGCGCGGGCGCCGTCGATCCTGATCCACCCCGCCGACAATGCGACCCCGCTGATGATCGCGCCCAGCGGTTCGGCCGCCGCTAGTGCGCCGACCAGGGTCGGCGTCACGCCATACCCGGCAAGGCCGATCGGCGGGATCAACGCCGAATAGCAAAAGCCCAGCATGTTGTTGATGATCGACACCAACACCACGGCTAGGATCGCCGGGTTGGCCCGCGCCGTCGCCGCGCCCTCGGCGATGTCGCCGGCGATGCGGCCGAATCGCAGTTTGCGGGTCTCCTGGTGGAATTCGAGCCGGCTGACGACCCGCACGGCCATCAGGTACAATACCGCCGACAACAGATAGGCGCCGCCCAGGCCCAGCGTCTCGTACACGACCCCGCCAACGAACGGGCCGATCATCCGGGCGACGCTGCCGGTCAACGAGTCGAGCGCGACCGCGGCGCCGACATGGCCGATCGCGACGACCTCGCCGATCATGCGCCGCCGCACCGCCAACTCGGTCGCCCACACGACGCCGCCGACGAGGCCCGCCAGCGCGACGTGCCACACCTGCGCTACCCCGGCAAAATCGAGCAGACACACCGCCACCGAGCTCGCGGACGCGACCGAAAGCTGCAACAGCAGCAGAAACTTGCGGTTCAACGCCTCGCCGATCACCCCGGCAAAGGCGCCGATCAACAGCATAGGCAAGGTCCGCGCGGCGGTGACCAAGGCCACCATCAGCGCCGATTGCGTCATGTCGTAGGTGAAGATCCCGGCGACCAGCAATTCGAGCCAGCGCATCGCGTTGCCGACCCCACCGGCGAACCACAGTCTCAGGTAGCTCGGCGTCGCCAGCAGGCCGCGCGGCCCGATCACCGATCCGATCGAATCGGTGGTCATCGTCGCGACCGCGGAAAAAACGCGGGGAGGGGCGCGCCGGCGCGCTCAGACGGCCGGGCGGGCGCGGATGTCGTCGCCGATCTTGCGCGGCAGGAACAGGCCGTCCGCCGGCGTCGCGAGCAGTTGCCCGCCCTCCACCGCGATCTTGCCGCGCAATATGGTCATGCTTGGCCAGGCGGTGACCTCGTGGCCCTCCCACGGCGTGTAGTCGGTCTCGTGCAGATCCTCCTTGCGGATCACCCGACCGGCGCGTGGGTCGAGCAACACGATGTCGGCGTCCGAGCCGATCGCCAACGCGCCCTTCCTCGGGTACATGCCCATGATCTTGGCCGCGTTCGACGAGGTCAGCGCGACGAAATCGGCGAGGCTGTAGCCGCGCTTGGTGACCATGTGCGTGTACATCAGCGACAGGCGCGGCTCGACCCCGGAATTGCCGCCGGTGGTGTCGTCGATGCGCCGGCCCTGGAGCTTGACGTTGAGCGGGCAGCACACCTCGTCGGTCGCGATCGCCTGGATCGCGCCGTGGTTGGTCCCCTCCCACAACGCCGCCTGGTCCTTGGGAAATTTGAGCGACGGGTAGGTGTGGAACATCTGCCCGCCGGGCTTCTTATAGTCCTCGGAATTGTACAGCAGGTATTGGTGCAGGGTTTCGCCATAGATTGGAAAGCCGCGCGCGCGCGATCCGGCGATCGCGGCGACACCGGTCGCGGCCGACACGTGCACCATGTACAGCGCCGCGCCCGGGACGTTCTCGGCCAGCCGGATCACCCGGTTGAACGACAGGTCCTCCGACAAGGTGTTGTGCACCTCGGCCATGTTCTCGAAGCCGGTGCGGTCCTCGCGGATCAGCTTTTCGTACATGTGCATGACGATGTCGTTGTCCTCGGCGTGGATCGCGGCGATGCCGCCCGACACCGCCAGCACCTTAAGCACCTCCCAGATGTCGCCGAACTGGACCATGCGGCCCTGCCGGTTCGGCCGGATATTGGTGGTGAACATCTTGACCGAGGCGTAGCCTGCCTGGATCGCCTCGGGCAGCGCGCCGAGCAATGCCACCGGTGGTTTGCCCCGGACCAGCAGGTGAAACCCGTAGTCGCAATAGCATGCTCCGGCCCACTCGCGGTGGCGCGCCTCGATCGATTGCTGCAACCCGGTTTCGGGCGGGCAATCGACGAAATCGAGCAGCGTCGTCGTGCCGCCATGAAGCGCGGCGCGGCTGACATCGGCCGGCGGCGCGCTCAGCATGTCCTCGTTGCGGCCGGGAAACGGGATCGGCGACAGGCAATGGATGTGCGGGTCGACCCCGCCGGGCATCACGATCTGGCCGGCGGCGTCGACGATCCTACCGGCACCGCCCGCGGCGAGGCTGCCGGGCGCGCCGATCGCGACGATCTTGTCGCCGGAGACGCCGATATCGGCGGGTCCGGTGGCGCCGGGCATCACCGCGACCCCGCCGGTAACGATCAGATCGAGCATGACGCGTCCTCCCCAGATTTGTGGCGCGTGACTTCAGGCCGCCCCGATGTCATTGCGAGCGCGGCGTAGCAATCTCGATCCGCTGGAAGATCAATTCCATCGAGATTGCTTCGTTGCCTTGCGGGCGCCTCGCAATGACAGGGGAGGTCAGATCACGCCCTTGGCGCGCAGGCCCTTGACCTCGGCATCGCTGTAGCCGGCGAGGGTTTTTAGCACGTCCTCGGTATCGGCGCCCATCAGCGGCGCCGGAGTCGCCTCGAACGGTGAGTCGGACAGGCGCACCGGGCAGCCGATCATCGAGTATTTGCCGCGGGTCGGATGGTCTAGGTCGAACACGGTGCCGCGTTCGCGCAAATGCGGGTTGGCCAGCACCTCGGCGGTGTCGAGCACCGCGCCGCAGGGTATACCCCTACCGGCGAACGCCTGCATGACCTCGTCCTTTGAGCGGGTCTTGGTCCAGTCCTCGATCGTCTCGGTGAGCAGGGCGGCGTTGCGCGCCCGCGCTGGCGGCGTGCCGAAGCGTTCGTCGCCGAGCAGATCGGGGCGGCCGATCACCTGCGTCACCGCCGCGAACATCTCGGGGTTGTCGGGCGGAATGATCAGATAGACGCCATCGTTGGAGCCCTCGCCGGCGCAGCGGATCAAATCCGAGTAACCGCCGGTCGCCGAGCGGTTGCCGCTGCGGCCGAGCGGCTTGCCGGTGGCCAGGGTGCCGGTGAACTTGACCCGGGTCAGGTTCAGCACAGCCTCCTGCATCGCCACCTCGACGAGCTGGCCGGTGCCGGTACGACCGCGCTGCACCAATGCCGCCAGGATCGCGATCGCGAGATGCATGCCGGTGCCGGAATCGCCGATATTGGCGCCGTTGACCAGCGGCGGACCGTCGGGCTCGCCGGTAACACTCATCGCCCCCGAGGTCGCCTGCGCGACAGGCTCGAAGCATTTGTAGCCGCTATAGGGGCCATAAGAGCCGAACCCCTTGACCGAGGCATAGACCGCGCGCGGGTTGAGCTCCTTGACCGCCTCGTAGCCGAGCCCGAGCCGCTCCATCACGCCGGGGCCGAGATTCTCGGCGACCACGTCGGCGTCCTTGACCAGGCGCCGGGCGATCTCCTTGCCCTCGTCGGTTTTGAGGTCCAGCACGGTGCTGCGCTTGCAGCTGTTGAGCAGCAGAAAGAAATAGCTGTCGACATTGGGGTTGTCGCTGTTCCACAGCCGGCGGGCGCGGTCGCCATAAGGCGGGCGCTCGATCTTGATCACGTCGGCGCCGAGCCAAGCCAGCATCTGGGTGCAGGAGGGACCGGCCTGGTCGTGGGTGAAGTCGATGACGCGAATGCCGTCGAGGGCGCGACTCATCTGGGTTCTCCCGCTGCGATAGGGTGCCGTTGTGATGTCGGGCCGCGCCGGCTCGCGCGCCGCGTCAGCGTACCGCCGCTTCGGACGGTCGGAGCCATTGTACACCTCGCCATGGCGATGGCATCGCCGCGGCGTCAGAACTTCGCACCACCTGGGATCGGCGTCACGACGCCGATCCTGGCGCTATGCGATCAGCCCAAGGACGAGCTAGCCTATGCCAAACGGATCGCGACCGCCTCGGGTCCCTTGCGACCCTCGGCGATGTCGACGACCACGCGCTGGCCCTCGTTCAGCCCGGTGATGTTCGCCCTCTGCAAGGCCGAGGCGTGAACGAACACGTCCTTGCCACCGCCGTCGCGCACGATGAAGCCAAACCCCTTCATCGCGTTGTACCACTTGACCGTTCCGGTTTCCTGGACGCTCGCGCCAAAGGATTGCGGCTCGGGGGAGGAACGAAAGCCCGGGGTTCGCGGCCGGCTGGCCGGGGTCGCGGTGCTGCTGTCCACGCTGATGACCTCGGTCACCTGTGGACCCCGCTGCCCCGGCGCCACCCGGATCTCGAGCGTCTCGCCCGGCTGCACCGTGGTGATCCCACCGCGACCGAGGACGCTGGCATGGAGGAACGCGTCGCCTGCCCCGTCGGACAGTTCGACGAACCCGAACCCCTTGTCGGGGTTGAACCACTTGACCACGGCCTGGACCGGGGGACCCGAGGGCTCCTGAAACCGTGCTGGGCTGAATCGCGGTGGACCGCCAAAGTCGCGAGGCTGCTCGTGATCCTCGTCCTCGAAGCTTCGCCGGCGCCGCTGCTGCCGATAACCTCTATCCGTTTCCAAGGTGACTTCCCGATGTCATCAACGCGGGTGCCGATCGCCCGCCCTCAGATAATGACTAATTTTAGGCGCGGCGTGAATGCCTCTCTGCTTTCGTAACGACCCACATCGTACAGCATTGATTCAACTCACGGTCGGGGGGCTGGAAACGATCCGTCGAGGACGTCGGGGCGCTACGGCACCTCGCCGTGCGCCAGCGGCCGCGACAGCAGCTCGCGAATGCGGCCCTTCATCTCGCTCTGATCGAAGCTGCGCATCAGGTTGATGCGGTTGCGATTGGGATCGCCGCCGTGCCAGTATTCGTAGATGTCCTGACGCAATCCGTACGACGACGCGGCGAGATCGTGCGCCAGGCGGAACAGGCGCGATTTGTACTCGACATCCACGTCCTTGCCGCGCATGTAGCGGTCGAGATAGGGCCGGATCTCGGGGCTGGCGAGATCGTTCTCGCTCGGCTGCATGATGATCCCCGAGGCGCAGATCTCGCGCAGCAGCTCGACCATGCGGCCCGATACCTGCGCGAACCAGATGTGGGTGACCCGGGCCGGCCCCAGGGTCCACTGGCCGGTCGAGGTCGGTCCGGCCTTATGCTCGATCCCCTCCATGGCGTGGCGCCACATCTCGCAATAGGTCACCATCTCGCCGAGCTTGGCGGCGACCTCGCGAAACTCGATGACGCCGATCGCCTCGGCCACCATCGTCGCCACCGCGGTGATCAGGCGCATGCGCACCTCGACCCGGCACAGATTTGCCCAGCCGAGAAAATTCAGGTTCGGGTTGTGGCCGCCGGCGCCGAGCAATTTCACCATCGGCGTCGGGTCGTAGAGCATGAACAGCCGGTCCCACGGCACCAGCACCCGCTCGAAAAACAGCACGCAATCCTGCTCGTCGAGCATCTGCAGCGGGTGCCCCCACGAGCCGAACCACCGCGACACCGGCTCCCGCGCCAAAATCTTGAGTCCCGGCGAATTGGTTGGAATGGAGAAGGCGAGCACGCAGTTCGGGTTGTTGCGCTGGGCAAAGGTCGCCGATAGCGAGACGTAGACCTCGTGACTGTGCGGCGCCGCGGTCGAAAGCTGTTTGCCGCCGGTGACGACGACCCCCTCCGCGGCCTCCTCGACGACGTGCAGCGCGACCTCGGTGTCCTCGCCGGTGGCGCGCCGCTCGTTCTGGTTCTGCTGGCTGCGGTCGACCTGCGGGTCGCCGAGCGCATGGGTCAGGAACAGATCGTGGCGTTTGCAGTATTCGTAATAGTTCTGCAGGTTCTCGCCGAAATCGCATTTGGGGTGCTTGACCGCGCCGAACTCGGCCTTCAGGTGCAGGGCCGAGATGATGTAGGGCGCCAATATGTCCGGGCTGCGGCCGAGCTGACCCCACGACAATTCGTTCCACATTTGGCTGTTGCGGCGCTTTCGCTTGAGGTCGTCGGCCGAGCGCGGAAACAGCCACGAGACGCTGATGCGCTGGCCCGTGTCGGGGTCGTCGCAGGTCATCGCGTCGCGGTATCGCGGGCTGTTCTGCAGGTCGTAGAGCCGCGCCAGCTCGGCGACCATGTCCTTGAACGCCGGGTGGGTGGCGACGTCGTGGACCCGCCTGCCGTCGATCCACACCTCGCGCTCGTCCTTGAGGCTGGCGAGGTAGCGGGCGCCGGTCATCGGGCCGGTAGCGGCATCGGCCGCGGTATCCACGCCGGAAGAATCTGCCATGTCGGGTCCCTGTTCTCGCGCAGCAACGCGCCTGTTTAACCGGCAATTTCGCGGATGTCATTCCGGGCCGCCGCCGATGCGGCTGGCAAAGAAGGCGCCATCCCCGTATATTCCGCCAATAGGAACATTTCCCACCCTTGCGGAGCAAGACGATGGCGGACGGCACCACTCCAGTCGTTCCAGCGGCCCCCACCGAGGCGGTCACCCCGGGCGGCATCAACCATCTGGTCATCAATGTGCGCAACATGGCGGAGTCGCACAAATTCTGGACCGAGGTGCTCGGCTTCAAACTGGTCGGCAAATCGAGCCGGCGGCCGATGCAGTTCTATAGCGGCGACCATGACGGCCAGATGAACCACCACGACATCGCGCTCTGCGAAAACCCCAACCTGCCGGCGCCGCCGGCGGAATGGGCGATGTTCGACAGCCCGGTCGCGATCAACCATATCGCGATCACCTTCCCCAACCGCGATGCGTGGCTGAAGCAACTCGCCTGGATGCGCCACAAGGGGGTCAAGTTTCAGCGCCGGGTCAATCACGGCATGACCCACAGCCTCTACATCGCCGATCCGAACGGGTACGGCGTCGAATTGCTGTATGAATTGCCGCGCGAGGTCTGGGGCGAGAATATCCAGGGCGCGCTCGACTATGCCGAGCCAGTGTCGACCGAGGGCGACGAAGCCTTCATCGACGACACCGACTACCCGCATTTCGGCAACGCCAAGGTCCCCGCCGCCGAATAGGCCCGGCCGTTAAATAGGTCCGGCTGTCAATAGGCTAGGGGTGACGGCGGTCGAGGCGCGGCTCGCCGCGTTATTCGACCATCTTAGCCTCGCCCGGGTTCATCTCGCCGGGCGGGCCTCGATCGATTGGCTCGGCTTTGCTAGCGCCCATCCCGAGCGCATCGCGTCGTTGATGCTGCTGTGTCCGCAGGTGTTGGAGCCGGCGGCATTGCTGCCGCTCGGCGCGCGAGTGCTGGTCGTGGCTGGCGACGAGGGTCGCGGCGCCGCGCGCGTCCGCGCGGCATTGCGGTTATTGCCCGAGGCGACCGCGCGAATCCTGCCGGGCTATACCGGGCTGTCCTGGTCCGACCTCGCTGGCGACCGCGGCGACGCGATCGGCCCCGCGATCGAGGATTTTATCGACCGCGCCGACCCGCTGCCGGCGGCGGGCTTGCCGGCGCAAGAAGGCGAGGTCGCCGGCATCTCGTACCGGGTGCGCGGCGCCGGCCCGCCGCTGGTATTGTTGCCGCTCGAATTGTCGCCGGGCCAGTGGGAGCCGCTGATCCCATTTCTCACGGCGCGCTACTGCACCGTGACCCTGGGCGGCGCCGAGCTGGGCGCCATCGCCAACCTCGAGGAGCGCGGCCGTTCGGCCTACATGGACGTGGTGCGCGGGTTTCTCGACAAGCTGGCGATCAAGCCGGGCGACACCGTGGTTGAGGTCGGCTGCGGCTCGGGTGTGATCATGCGCGAGTTGGCGCGCCGCACCGCCGGCGCCAACCGGCTAATCGGCCGCGACATGAACCCGTATTTCCTGCACGAAGCGCGGCAATTGGCGCGGCGCGAGGGTGTCGATCGCCTGATCGAGCTCGGCGAGGGCGATGCCCACGCCTTGCCGCTGCCCGACGCCACCGCCGATGTCGCGCTGTCGTCGACCGTGTTCGAGGAGGGCGACGCCGATTTGATGCTGGCCGAGCTGGTGCGGGTGACGAAACCGGGCGGGCGGGTTGGCGTGATCGTGCGCGCGGTCGACATGCCGTGCTGGGTCAATTTGCCGCTCGGCCCGGCATTGAAGGCCAAGGCCGAGGCGCCGGGCGTGATCGGCGGCGGGGTCAGCCCCGGCGGCTGCGCCGACGCCAGCCTCTATCGCCGCTTTCACGTCGCCGGGCTGCGCGGGGTCGATTATTACCCGCAGCTGGTCGCGGTCAAACCCTGGCAGCGTCGACTCGCCCGCTATCAAGAGCAGGTGCTGGCTATCTTGACCGAGGTCGAGGCGACGGCGTGGCGCGCCGCCGCCGCCCGCGCCGAGGCCGACGGCACCTTCTTCATCGCCCAGGGCCTGCACTGTGCGATCGGCACCAAACCGGGCTGATCAGGACCTCCGTAATTGCGGGGAACCGCGGGCGACGCGGCGATCTCGAGCGGGTTCGCCCCGGGCGGATGGAGATTGAGTCGTTACGCTCGCAACGACAACGAAGAGGGAGGCCGCGGCAATGGCCTACACGATCCTGCGCGGCGGCCGGGTGCTCGATATCGCCGCCGGCACCGCCGATCCGGCCGATGTGTTGATCGAGGACGACACGATCCGCGAGATCGGCACGCCCGGCGCGCTGGCGCCCGAAGGCGCGGCCGAGATCGACGCGGCGCGCCGTTTGCTGCACCCCGGCCTAGTCAACGCGCATACCCATGCCCACGGCAATCTGTCGAAAGGCATGGGCGACCGCTGGACGCTGGGACTGTTGCTGACCGCCGCGCCGTGGCTTTCGGGACACCGCACCGCCGAGGACAAATACCTGACCGCCCAGCTCGGCGCGGTCGAGATGGTGCTGAAGGGCTGCACCGCCTGTTACGATCTGTTCTTCGAATGGCCGATTCCGACCGTCGAGGGGCTCGCTCTCGCCGCCCAGGCCTACAGCGATGTCGGAATCCGCGCGGTGATCGCGCCGATGGTCGCCGACCGCACCTTTTACGAGGCGATCCCCGGATTGGCGGAGGCGTTGCCGGCGCCCTTGCGCGAGCGGGTGGCCGGGCTGCGCCTGGCGCCGGCGGCGGAGACCCTGGCCGCGATCCGGACCGCTCTGACGCAGTGGAAATTCGACCGCGACCGGATCGGCCTCGCGGTCGCGCCGACGATCCCGCAGCATTGCTCCGACGCGTTCATCCTCGGCTGCGCCGCGCTGGCGCGCGAGTTCGGCGTCGGATTGCACAGCCACGTCGCCGAATCGAAGGTGCAGGCAGTCGGCGCGATCCGCAGCTACGGCAAGACCCAGACCGCGCACCTCGCCGGGCTTGGCGTGCTCGGCCCACATTTCACCGTCGCGCACGGCGTCTGGCTCGACCATGACGACATGGCCCGGCTCGGCGATCACGGTGCGTCGGTCGCGCACAACCCGGGCAGCAACATGCGTCTCGGCAGCGGCCTCGCCGACAGCCGGGCGATGCTCGAGCGCCGAGTCAATCTCGGCATCGGCACCGACGGCGCGTCGTGCTCCGACAATCAAAACATGTACGAGGCGTTGCGGCTTGCCTCGTTCGTCTCGAAGGTGCGGGGGCCGGATATCGGCCGCTGGTTGACCACCCGCGAGGCGGCGTTGGCGGCGACCGAGGGCAGCGCCCGCGTGCTCGGGTTCGGTGACCATATCGGCCGCATCGCGCCTGGCTACAAGGCGGATATCGTGATGCTCGACCTCGACCACCCGAACTGGCTGCCGTTCAACGATCCGGTCAACCAGCTGGTTCATTGCGAGGACGGCACCGCGGTCGACAGCGTCATGGTCGGCGGCCGCATGGTCGTCGCCAACCGGCGGGTATTGACGGTGGATCTCACCCGTCTGCGGGACCGGGTCGCCGCGGCGCGCGAGCGCCTCGCCATCGCCAATGTCGAGAACCGCCGCCTGTACGAGGCGCTAGCGCCGGTGGTGGGCAGCCACTGCCCCGGCCTCGCCGCCCAGCCGTATCAGGTACACCGCTACGGCGCGCGGCTCGACTAGCGTCGCGGCCTCTTCGATTGACCGGCCCCACCCTCAGCCGTCATGCTGGCGCGATGAGCGAACCGATCATCACCTTGTTGATCCTGTGCGGCATCGTGCTGGCGGTGGGGGCCGTCGCCAGTGCGGTCCGTCTGCGCGGGCATCGCCTGCCGACCGCCCCGGGCGACCGTCCCGAGGTCAATCCGGCCCTCCGCGACGCGATGCAGCACTTCACGTCGGGGGTCATCCCGCCCTGGCGCTGAGCGCCGAAATCGCGGGCGGGCGCCTGTCGCGGCGCGATGCCGATGCCAGCGGGAAAGATGCCGGCGAGAAAGATGCCAGTGGGAAGGACGACAGCAGGAAATCAGCACGCTTTCGCGACCCGCGCCGTCCACGCCGGGAGTGAACCCGACCCGGCCACCGGCGCGGTCGCGGTGCCGATCTACGCGACCTCGACCTTTGCCCAGGAAAGCCCCGGAGTCGACAGGGGCTACGCTTATGCGCGCACCCGCAATCCGACCCGTGGCGCGCTCGAACGTTGTATCGCCGATCTCGAAAACGGCACCGCCGGATTCGCCTTCGCCTCGGGCTCGGCGGCGATCGCGACCGTGCTCGAATGCCTCGATCACGGCGCCCATGCGATTGCCACCGACGATCTCTACGGCGGCACCTTGCGCCTGTTCGAGCGGGTGCGGCAGCGCTCGGCCGGGCTCACGCTGACCCGGGTCGACATGTCGGACCCGCGCGCGGTCGAGGCCGCGATCCGGCCCGAGACGCGGCTGATCTGGGTCGAGACCCCGACCAACCCGATGCTAAAATTGGTCGATCTGTCGGCGATCGCCGCGATCGGTCGGCATCACCGCATCCGCACCGGCGCCGACAACACCTTCGCCAGCCCGTACGTGCAGCGGCCGCTCGATCACGGTATCGACGTCGTCGTCCATTCGACGACCAAATATCTGAACGGCCATTCCGACGTGATCGGCGGCATCGCCATCGTCGGCGAGGATGCCGAGTTGGCCGAGCGGCTGCGCTTTCTGCAGAACGCGGTCGGCAGCATCGCCGGACCGTTCGACAGCTTTCTCGTGTTGCGCGGGGTCAAGACCCTGGCCTTGCGCATGGAGCGGCATTGCGCCAACGCGCTGGCGATCGCGCAGTGGCTGGCGGGCCACCCCGCGATCCGGCGGGTGATCTATCCGGGCCTCGCCTCGCATCCCCAGCACGCGCTGGCGCGGCGGCAGATGAACGGGTTTGGCGGCATGGTCACGATCGAGCTGGCGGCCGACCTCGCCGGGACCAAGCGCGTGCTCGAACGGGTGCGGCTGTTCACCCTGGCCGAGAGCCTGGGCGGGACCGACAGCCTGATCGAGCACCCGGGGATCATGACCCATGCCTCGGTGCCCGCCGAGCAGCGCCGCGCGCTCGGCATCGGCGACGGGCTGGTGCGCCTGTCGATCGGCATCGAGGATGCCGGCGACCTGATCGCCGATCTCGATCAGGCCCTGGCGGCGGTCGACGAACCGCGCCGCCGCGCCGGGCCGCAATCGGTTCCGCGCCGGCGCAAAAAGGTCTAGCCTCGCGCCATCTCGTTTCGACGAACCCCGGAGCTTCAGATGTCGGCAGACGGTTCGATAGCCTTCGCCCAAACCCCCGACGATATGCACGCCAAGCTCAAGGCGCAGCAGGCCGATGCCAGGCCGTCATTCTTCCGGCTCCAGGCGCAATTGCCCCAGCAGGGCCGCACCGACACGCCGATGGCCTCGTCGGACAAGATGTGGGTCGTGCTCAAGACTTATGCGGCGGACGGCGAAAACGGTCTGCACGCGCATCCCAACGAAGACCACACCTTTGTCGTGCTGCAGGGCGAGGCAACGTTTTACGGCCCAAACGACGAGACCCGCACGATCGGCAAGAACGAAGGCGTACTGTTGCCGCACGGCACCTTCTACTGGTTCAAGGCCGCCGGCGACGAGCCATTGGTCATGGTGCGGATCGGCGCCGCCGCCTTCGACGGCGTCGACCGTCACGGCCGGATCAACACCGACGGGTCGCCGATGGCCGGCGATTCGGAAGAGAACAAGCAGGTCGAACTGATCATGTCCGACCAGCGGTTCGGGTAGGTTGGAGCGATATCCGTTTGCATTGATTCGACCCTTTATCGCGTTGGCCAGACTTGATCCAGCCACGCACGAAGCGCCTAAAGGATGCGTGGACCCCCGGGACAAACTCGGGGGAAGCGGCTTTTTGAGTGGCTTCCGCCTAACTTTTTGAGTGGCTTCCGCCTAAATAGATCGCGCTTTACCGCCCCGTCGCCTGGATCGCCCGCCATACCTTCTCCGGCGTGCCAGGAAGTTCCAGCGGGGCGGCGCCGACATGGAACAGCGCGTCGTTGATCGCGTTCATCACCGCCGGGATCGCGCCCAAGGTACCGGCCTCGCCAACCCCCTTGACCCCGAGCGGATTGCGCGTGGTCAGAGTGGGATTGCTCGCCAGCTCGAACGCGCAGAAATCTCCGGCGCGCGGCATCGCGTAATCCTGGAACGAGCCGCTGAGCAATTGGCCGCTGTCGGGATCGTAGACGATGTTCTCCATCAGCGCCTGGCCGACCCCCTGGACGATGCCGCCATGGATCTGGCCCTCGGCGATCATCGGGTTCAGCATCCGGCCGACATCGTCGACCGCGACATAGCGGGTCAGCGCCACCGCGCCGGTATCCGCGTCGATCTCCACCTCGGCGAGGTGCGCCCCCGCCGGGAAGGTCGCGGGATCGGCCGGCGCGAAATTGGCGCGCTCGGAAAAGCCAAGCTCGATGTCGTTTGGTAATATCCCCGAGCGGAACGCTTCCTTCGCGACGTTGCTGATCGACACCGCGCGGTCGGTGCCGGCGATGACGAACCGGCCCTTGTCGAACGAGACGTCGTCGCTTGCCGCCTCCATCATGTGGGCGGCGATGCGGCGGCCCTTGTCGATCAATTTCTCGGCCGCGTTCACCACCGCCCCGCCGGCGAGCTGGGCCGAGCGCGAGCCGAACGTGCCGATGCCCATCATCACTAGGTCGCTGTCGCCGTAGCGATAGCGGATCAAATCCGCGTCGATGCCGAGCGTTTCCGACAATACCTGCTTGAACACGGTGCCGTGCCCCTGGCCGTGATCCATCGCCCCGGTCAGCAGCACCACCGCGCCCGACGGGTCGAAGCGGATCTCGGCGTGTTCGTAGTCGCGCCCGCCGGCAGCGGCGACCGCCGTCGCCACGCCGACGCCCAAAATCTTGCCACGACGCCGTGCCTCCTCCCGGCGCGCGGCGGCGCCGGCGTAATCGGACAGCACCAGGCAATCGGCGAGATTTTTCGGGAAGTCGCCGCAATCGTAGGTCTGCCGCATTACCGTCGTGTGCGGCATCGCATTCGCGGGAATGGTGTTGCGGCGGCGCAATTCGGCCGGCTCGATGCCGAGCTCGCGCGCCGCCGTCTCGATGATCGATTCGGTCGCGAAAATCGGTTCGGGCCGCCCGCCGCCGCGATAGGGCGCGATCGTCATCGTGTTGGTCAGCGCCGCGGTCACCTCGACATGCACGGCCGGGATCGCATAGGTGTTGACCAGGCAGCCGAGCGCGACGGTCAGCGGGATCGTCGGCCGGTCCGTGGTGTAATAGGCGCCGATCGCCGCCGTCCACTTCGCCCGCAAGCCAAGGAACTTGCCGTCGCGATCCAGCGCCAATTCCGTGTCGATGACGCTGCCTCGGCTCTGCTCGTCGCTCATCAATCCTTCCGAGCGCTCGGCGATCCAGCGCACCGGGCGGCCGATCACCTCCGAGGCCCATAGCGACAGCGCGTATTCCGGGTAAGTGCCGCCCTTCATGCCAAAGCCGCCGCCCATGTTGTCGCAGACGATGCGGAATTTGTGCTGCGGCAGTTTGAAGATGTGCTCGGCGAGCATCGTCCGCGGCCCGTGCACCGATTGCACCGTGCAGCGGATCGTGTAGCGGTCGTCGTCGCGGTCGTACTGCGCGACGCAGCCGCGCGGTTCCATGCTGTTGGCGGTGATGCGGTTGATCACCGTCATGCGGCGGACGACACGGTCGGCGCGGGCAAAGGCGGCATCGACCGCGGCCTTGTTGCCCGCCTCGTGGAAGAACGCCTCGTTGCCGGGGTTGTCGTCCCACAGCATCGGCGCAGCCGGTGCCAGGGCCGCCTCGGCGGTCACCACCGCCGGCAATGGCTCGTAGTCGATCGCGACCAGTTCGGCCGCGTCGCGCGCCTGGTTCAGAGTCTCGGCGACGATGAAGGCGACCGGCTCGCCGACAAACCGCACCCGTTCCGTCGCCAGCAGCGGCTGCGGGCAGACATAGGCCGGCGCCCCGTTCCGGCGCTTGCGCGGCACCAGCGGGCGCAGCGCGCCGAGCCCGCGCCGGCGCAATTCCTCGCCGGTCAATACCGCCAGCACCCCCGGCATGGCCCGCGCGGGCGTCGCGTCGACCCCGAGGATGCGGGCATGCGCGTGCGGCGAGCGCAATACATAGCCGCGCGCCTCGCCGGGTTCGCGCATATCGTCGACATAGCGGCCTCGGCCCCGCAACAGGCGAAAATCCTCTTCCCGCCGTATCGGCGCGCCGATCGCTTGCACGCTCATCGCGATAGTCCCTTCCCCTGTTCCTCAAGCCCAGCTTTGTCGGTAGATCACAGTATCGAGGGGCATGGTATAACGCCATGCACGGGCTTCCTACCGATGCTGAAAGGCTATGCCATGCCGGGTCCCCTCGACGGCTTTCGGATCCTCGACTTGACCTCGAACGTGTCCGGGCCATTGGCGACGATGATCCTCGGCGACCAGGGCGCCGAGGTGATCAAGGTCGAGACCTTGGACGGCGGCGACCATACCCGTGCCGGTGCCGGCCGGCGGGGTGGGCTGGCGGTCTCGTTCCTCAACAACAACCGCAACAAGCGCTCGATCTGCATCGATCTGAAATCGCCGGAGGGAATAGCCCTGCTGAAGCGGCTGGCCGCCGGCGCGGATGCGCTGGTGCAGAATTTCCGGCCCGGCGTCGCCGAGCGCATCGGTATCGGCGAGGCGGCGATCCGTACGGTCGCGCCCAATATCGTCTATGTCTCGATCAGCGGCTTTGGCGAAAAGGGCCCCTATGCGCAAAAGCCGGTCTATGACCCGATCATCCAGGCCTACTCCGGCCTGGCGACGGTGCAGGCCGGCTCGGACGAGGCGCGACCGCGCATGCTGCGCACGATCCTCCCCGACAAACTCACCGCGATCACCGCGTCGCAGGCGATCACCGCCGGGCTGCTAGCGCGCGAGCGCAGCGGCGAGGGGCAGCATGTCCGTCTGTCGATGCTCGACGCCGTGGTCGCGTTTTTGTGGAGTTCGGACATGAGCGGCCAGACCTTTGTCGGCGACGAGCCGGCAAAGCAGGAGGCAGCGAGCGCGATCGACCTGGTGTTCGAAACATCGGACGGCTACATCACCGCGGCGGTGCAGACCAACCAGCAATGGCTGGCGTTGACGTGCGCGCTCGAACGGCCCGAATGGCTCGAAGACGACCGCTTCAAGACCCCGGCATCGCGCCAGCGCAACGTCGACGCACGGCTGCAATTGACCCAGGACGTGCTGATCGGGGCGCCGTCCTCCTACTGGCTCGACCGGCTGACCGAAGCGGGGGTGCCGTGCGCGCCGGTGTTGACCCGCACCGAGGTGATTCGCGCGCCGCAGGTCGTGGCGATGGAAACCATCGTCGAATACGACCACCCGGCGGCGGGACGGCTGCGCCAGACGCGGCCGGCGGCGCGGTTCTCGCGCACCCCGGCCGGGATCCGCCGCGGCGCTCCGACGCTTGGCCAGGACACCGGCGCGATCCTCGCCGAATTGGGTTACTCGGAGACCGAGATCGTGGCATTGCGCGCGGCCCGGGTGGTCAACGCGGGCGAGGTGGCGTAGGCCGAACGGATAGGGAATGCGGCGATGCACACCGACACCGTATTCGCCGGCTCGATCCCGGCCGTCTACGACCGCTACCTTGGGCCGCTGATTTTCGCGCCTTACGCGACCGATCTTGCCCGGCGCGGGGCCGCGATGACACCGCGTGCGGTGCTTGAGACCGCGTGCGGCACCGGTATCGTGACACGAGCGCTGGTCGGCGCCCTGCCAAGCGACGTCCGGATCGTGGCCACCGATCTCAACCAGTCGATGCTCGATTTCGCGGCGGCGCGAACCGAGGCGGCGCGGACTGAGCCGGCAAAGACCAACGCGGCGCGGGTCGAGTGGCGCCAGGCCGATGCGCTCCGCCTGCCGTTCCCCGACGATTCGTTCGACGCCGTGCTGTGCCAGTTCGGGGCGATGTTCTTTCCAGACAAGGTATCGGCCTACCGCGAGGCGTTGCGGGTGCTAAAGCCGGGTGGCCGATTCCTGTTCAACGTGTGGCTCGGCATCGCCGAAAACGAGCTCGCCGATGTCGTCACCGAGGCGGTCGCGGCACTGTTTCCCGATGATCCGCCGCGTTTCCTCGCACGCACGCCGCACGGTCATCATGATGCCGACTTGATCCGCGGTGAGCTGCAGGCGGCGGGGTTCGGCCGGGTCACGGTGGAGACCGTCGAGCGCCGCAGCCGCGCGCCGTCGCACCGCGATCCGGCGATCGGCTATTGTCAGGGAACACCGCTGCGCAACGAGATCGAGGCGCGGGCCGCGGATCGGCTGACCGAGGCGACCGAAGCGGCGGCGGCGGCAGTGGCGGCGCGGTTCGGAACCGGCCCGATCGACGCCAAGATGGCCGCCTACGTGATCGAGGCCGCGAGATAGCATCGGCCGAAGCGGCGTGGTCGGGGGTCGCCGCAACTTCAGGAGGCGCCGGGCGATGATCGATTTCTATTACTGGCCGACCCCCAATGGCTGGAAGGTCGCGATCATGCTCGAGGAGTGCGGCCTCGAGTACCGCACGATCCCGGTCAATATCGGCAAGGGCGACCAGTTCAAGCCCGAATTCCTGGCGATCAGCCCCAACAACCGGATGCCGGCGATCGTCGACCACGATGACCCTGACGGGCCGATGCCGGTGTTCGAATCCGGCGCGATCCTGATCCACCTCGCCGATCGCACCGGCAAATTCATGCCGGAGAGCCGTCGGGGGCGGAAGGAATGCCTCGAATGGCTGTTCTGGCAGGTCGGCAATCTCGGTCCGATGGCCGGTCAGCTCAGCCATTTCGTCAATTACGCCCGGGGCGAGCACCCCTACTCGCACAAGCGCTACGCCGATGAGTACAACCGCTGCCTCGGGGTGCTGGAGCGCCGGCTGGACGGGCGCGAATTCATCATCGGCGACTACTCGATCGCTGATATCGCGAGCTGGCCGTGGGTATTGATCGCCCGCCCGCTCGGCCAGTCGCTCGACGAGTTCCCCAACGTCGCCCGCTGGCGCGCGGCGGTCAGGGATCGGCCCGCGGTGCAGCGCGGGGTCGATCTCGGCAAGGAGTGGCGCCGCGCCGCGCCGCCGACCGAGGCGGAGCGCGATATCCTGTTCAACCAGACCGCCCGAGGCGTTTCGGGCCGGATCTAGCCCAAGCCGGCTTGGCACAAAGGCTCCTCGCCCAGCATTGCCGCGCTCGTGCATATATTTAACAATAGATAATAGTATAATATACGTATTGACTATATTTTTTATGTTATTATATTCTTTTCCACAGCGCTGATTTGACGACCAGCTTGCGGGCGCTCGATAAATACAGCTAAAGCGGGGCCGGTCCAACGATGCGGGGCGGCTCCAGGAGTCGGAGAATGTCCAGTTTTCGCCCCATGACCGAACACGGCTCGTATTCAAACCCGGCGATCGCCGCCGCCGAGCCCGCGGGCCTCCTGATCGAGGCGATGACCGGCGGCGGCACGCTTACCCGCTCGCGTCGCCGGCCTCCCGCCGATGCCCGTCCCGCACGTGTCCCAGCCCGTACCCCACTGCCCAAGGTCGAGACCGGCGAGTTGTGGCTGATGGCACTGCCGTCGGATGGGGTTGCATTACCGCCGGCGGTCCAGCGGGTGCTGGGCGCGGTGAACGTCGTGATCTACGATCGCGCCCTTGCCCCGGCTGTCGCGGCGGCGTTGTCGCTCGGCTCCTATGCCGAACCCGCGGCCGACCAACCCGGCGACGTCGCGGCCGTCGAGCGCTGCTTCCATTTTGTCCGCGACGGGTGGAGCGTCGCCCGCCTGATCGATTCTGACCTCGCCGCACCCGAGCGGGCAGCGAGGCTGAACGCGCTGGCCGGCCGGCTGCGAGCCGGCGGCGCCGCCAACGATCTGCCGGTGCGGGTGTTCGCCGATGCCGGCGGCGGTGCGTTCGAGGCCAGCGAAACCTCGTTCGGCCGGCTCGACATCGCGATCGCGTCCGGCGGCGCGGGTGTCCATACGGTCACCGTGTTCGGCGCGATCTCGCCCCATTCCGCTCCCGCCCACAGCGCAGTGTCCGCGAACGGCCTCGCCGGGTGAGATGACCCGGCGTTAGGCCATCTCCCGCTGGAAACCACCGACCTTAGCCGCTTTTCCTGGCGCAGGCGAAAGCAGCGGCTCCATTTTGTCCACCACCGCCGTGCCAACCGCAATTTCGCGGTGATCGATTATTTTCTCGGATCGACTGCTCGGCACCTATCGCGGCGTTTGCCTGAAAGTCGGTGTAGTGCCCGCCTTTCGCGCCGGTAAAGGCGACCGCATCGCATCGGACACTACGGAAGCCTAGATTTTTCGCGCCGGGCGACTCGGATCCAGCACTTTCCGAGCGCTGTCGGCGCCACTTACCGGCAAGCCGTCGGGATTGATCAGTCCGACCTGCGCGAGAACGCTCGCCTGATCCCAATAGATATGCTCGTGGGAAATCTTTCCGCCCTTGAAGCCGACGACGACCGCCACCGCCATCTCCACCGGTTTTCCAGTCGGCGTGACGCCCGGCAAGAGCCAGTCGATTGGCGTGGTATGGGTAAAGCTGATGAATAGCTCCTCGACGATCTGGCTTTCTCCGATGGTCCGCGAAATCGACGTCATCTTCATGTCGGGCGGGAAAAACTTTCCGACCAGATGATCTCGGTAGAATGCCCTCACGCCATCGCGTCCGACACCTCCCGCCATCGTCGGCACGTGATTGAGATGCGGATTGTCGTTCATGGTCGCCATGGTGGTCTCGAGATCGCCGGCAAGCTCCGCGTTTACGTGCTTTTGAAACAAATCGATCATCTCTTGCGCGGTCACTGAGTATCCCTCCTCGGCCTTAGCCGCGATCCTGCATAACCCGGCCCCCGTGGTAGCTGTGCTTTACCGCCGCTGATCGCGCAGCGCGCTACTTGGCCAGATAGGGTAGCGGATCGGTATGGTGCCCGACCATCTTCCACCCTCCGCCTTCCTTCCGGAATATGCTGGTGGCCCTGAGCTTCACCTGCTCGACCTTGCCCTTGGCGTTGGTGTTCTCGCCCTGTTCGTAGTCGGTCACGACCGCGACATCCTGCCCGACCACCAATTGTATTTCGACGGGCTCGACCCGGCCGCCAAGCTTCAGCGCAGCCTGGCCTTCCCAATTCTTGAGGACCGCGTTCCAGCCGCGGTCGAACCCTCCGGTGGGGCCCATATAGGTCACGTCATCCGCATGGGACCAGACCGCCGTCATCGGGACGACATCGCCGGTGAACAATTTGTTGAGGGCCGCGTAAAACTGGGCATTCGCCGCCAGCACCGCGGCCCTGTCGCTTTCGGCTGCCGGTGCCGAGGTGCAGATCAACGCGAGGATCATCCCGATCGCCGCGGCCGCGGCGCGCAGGGACACCAAGCTCAGTCGCCGTGTACGAACCATCATAGTCTCCACTCGTAAGGCCGGCGATGACCGCGTCCGTGGCGCCGGCGGTCAGCCCGCTCTATTTCTCGTGCATCACGTGGATGCCGGTCCATCCCGCCGGCGGGGCCGCGGCAAGCTCGCGCGAGCGGGCGGCCATCGTGCAGGCGCCGAGATCGCCCGGCCGAGTCTCGGCCGCGACATCGAACCCGCCGGCGGCATCGGCGAAATTGCCCGCGAAATAGGCATCGAGCGCGGCTTCGTAGCGGTCGCGCGCGGCGAGCACGGAGGCGGGGACCTCGCCGCGCCTGCCGAGCAGCTCGCACACCAGGGTGCCCTGATGGCGGCCCTTTACCGCGACTCTGTCGAGGCGGCGCCACTCGAACTCGTCGCCTGCTTCGGCGGCGACCGCATCGGTTCCCATTATTGCGGTGCCATAGAGTTTGTTAAGCCCTTCCAGCCGGCTTGCTAAATTCACCTCATCGCCGACCAGCGTATAGGCGAAGCGCGCGCGCGTGCCGATATTGCCGACCAGAACCTCGCCGAGCCCGAGACCGATCCGGGCGGCGAACATCGGCTCTCCCGGCGCGCGTTCGGTGGCCATGCGGGCGAGCGCCGCCTGCTCCTCGAGCGCCGCGAGACAAGCCTGCCGCGGATGGTCGACCAAATCGGTCGGCGCGTTGAAAAACGCCATGATGCCGTCGCCCATGAATTTGTCGACGGTAGCGCCATGGCGGGTCAGGATTTCGGTCATCAGCTCGAAATAACCGCCCATCGCGGCGACCAGCCGGCTGGGCTCCATCCCCTCGGAGATCGAGGTGAAGTCGGCCACATCCGAGAAGTGGATCGTCAGCCGCCGGATTTCGCCGCCAAGCTCGGCCTCCTTCCCGGCCGCGAGCAGGGTGCGGACGAGATCCGTCGGAACGTAATGCCCGAATGATCGCAGGCTTGCCTTCATGCGGTCGACGGCGTCGCCCAGCACGGCGATCTCGCGCACAAACGACTGCTCCGACGGACGCTCCGAAATTTCGAAGGCGCCGACCTTGGCCAGATCGGCGGCGATCGCGGCGACCGGGCCGGTGATCCGCGCGGTCAGCCAGATGCCGATCAGAATGGCCAAAGCTATCGTAGCCATGCTTAAGAGACCGCCGATCAGCGCATCGCGATAAATCGGTCTGGTGATATCGGACAGATCGATATCGACGACGATGTCGAATTCGAGATTGCCCCTGACCACGACCGGAACGAACACCACTTCGTAGTGGCGCCCGCCAGCGCGAACCTTGATGGGCGCCTGCGCCGCGGCAGGCGAACGGTGACCAAAGGCAGCATCGACCGCCGCCCCGGCCGCGGCCGCATGCTCGCCGACGGGGGAGGCGATGCGATGCCCGGCCCGATCGACCAGAAATACCGCGCCGCCCTCGCCGACCCGCAGGGTCGAGAGGAAGGTGGCGACGCGCTCGACGCGCAAATCGGCGTGGAACACGCCGACCGGCGTGTTCGCACCCGGCATCGTGAATCGGGTCGTGCAGGTGATGCCGAGCCCGCCCTCGGTGAATTGGTGGAAATCCGTGCACGCCGGGCCGGGCGACGCGATGCCGAGTTTGAACCAGCCCTTGGTCAGGACGAGATACGGCGCGGTGTCAACGATCCGGGGCCGTGATCGGGTGCCGTCGGGCGCCACCGCATATTGCTGTGGCATCCCGCCCGATACTTGCGGATCGGCGAGGTATTCGACGATCTCACCGCCGCTGTCACGGGTCGCGCCGACATATCGTCCCGTCGCGATCTCGGCATAGCCGATCCACGCCAGCCGCGGCTCCGCGCGGAGGCGTTCGGCGAATATGGCGGCGAGCTGCTCGGGACGGTCGAGCGGCAGGGCGCCGCGCCGTGCTTGCGCCGCGAATTCGTCGGTGACGCGCGGCGCGGTTTCGAAAAACTGGCGCGTCTCCAGGACGGCGGCGGCGACCGCGGTGGCCCGGACCTGCTCAATCTGCCTACGGGTTTCGTCCACCGTCCGTATGGTGCCGCTGGTTCCGATCGCGGCGGCGGTCAGCAAGACCAGGCCCACGATCATCGTCAGGAGGGTCGGCCGCAGCCCGAGAACCGCAGAGCCCGGCCGGTTTCTAGGCCGGTGCGCCTTGCCCTTCACCGCATCGCCTCGTCGGCGCGGGCGGGCGGTCCGGCATGGGCGGAGGCATAAATCTGCGGCATGATTTTCCTGGCCGAGGCGGCATCGCGATCGGGGGATGAGAGTATCCCTCTGCCCTTCGACCTTCCAGCGGTTCGGCGTCGACTTCGATGGCGGACCGATCACGACGGATGCGCAGGCAGGGCGGCGACTTGGCTTCGGCCGTGACGGCCCCGCTGTGTGGATTTTGCTGGGATTTTAGGGTGTATTCGCCGGCAATCGGGCAGCCATGCCGGGTCGGAGGCATGGCTTACGTTCGATACGACTGTTGCCAAACTGACGGGGAAAGTACAGGCTGATGCTTCTCAGGTCGGCCAAATGCGAAATACCGGATTGGTTGGGGGTTACCGTTGAAAGCATGGTTGTGTGCGTGGTCAATGTGCCTGTCGGTCGCGGCAATGTTCCTGTCGGTTTCGGCGGTGCCGGCCGAGGCGGTGGTTTATTGCAAGACCGTCGGGGTGCCAAAGGGCTGCGTGGCGCGGCGAGCTCCTGTGGTGCGGCGAGCTCCTAGGGTTGCCACCCCCGGTGTCGGCGCTCCCGGAGTGGGTGTCGCGCCGGGTGTTGGCGTGGGCGCTCCCGGAGTGGGTGTCGCGCCCGGCGTCGGCGCGGGTGCCCCCGGAGTGGGTGTCGCGCCCGGCGTTGGCGCGCCGGGTGTCGGGGCTGCCGGAAGTCCCAATCTCGGCGGCCCCGTGAACCGCAGGGGCGCCCGCTGAACATCGGTGTATCGGAGAGAAGGAATCGCTAAAATGTTGCGCACGATCCTGATCGCAATCGCCTTTTGCATTTCCGTGCCCGCGCTGGCCCAGGACATGACTGCCGAACAACGCACCGCCTGCAAGCCCGACTACGATAAATTCTGCACGGGCACCTTCCCGGGTGGAGGACGCATCATCGCCTGCCTCGACAAACATAACGATAAGCTCGCGGACGCCTGCAAGAAGGTTGTTGCCGACGCCAAGAAAAAGCAGTGAACCTCCGCGCGTCATCAGCCGCGCTGACGGCGGCAGCGCTGTCCTGATTTCGCGGTATCGGGCCGATGGCAAAGACACCGGTAAATCGTCTAGCCGCGGCTCTCCTGTTCGCGTTCCTGTTTGGCTTTTCCAACGCCGCGAAAACGGCGGATTCGTATCCGCTGCGCCCGGCCGACATGTCCAGCCCGAGAGCGACGATCGAGAGCTTTATCGCGAGCATGGACGATGCCTATCGCGTCGCCAACGAGATTGTCGGCGCTTATGCCGCGTCCAACCGGCTCTATTTGACCGCAGAGGAACGGCAGCGCCTGTCCGCGGTTCGGTCCAACGCCCTGAAGTCCGTTCAATCCTTGGACACGTCGAATATCTCCCCGGTTCTCCGGGAAGTCTTTGGGGCAGCGCGGGCAATCCAGTTGAAGGAGATCCTTGATCGCATCGGGCTTCCTCCGATTGACGCAATTCCCGATCGAGACGCGATCATGCGGTCCTCGGCAAAGCGGTGGAGGATGCCGAATACGGAGATCGATTTCGTCCTCATCGAGAATGGGCCGCGCGCGGGCGATTTCCTTGTGTCCGCGGATACGATCGATCGGCTGCCTGGATTTTATGAGCGGGTAAAGGACCTGCCCTACCTGCCCGGTCCCGCAAAGCAGCTGAGCGACACCTATCGCGGGTTGAGTGGAAATCAATCGGCAACAATCTTCGAAATCATTTGGAATTCACCGGTCGGATTGGACCGCATCCTCCCGACGCGATGGGTGGTGAGACTGCCGGACTGGGCCAAGGCCCGGGTTGCCGGTGTTGCCGTATGGCAGTGGGTGGGTTTCGTTCTCGGCCTTTGCATCGGCGCGCTTTTTATCTTGGGAGCCTACCTGCTCGCGCGCCGCCTCGATCGTGGCAAACCAGCCGATTCGGGGCGGAGCTGGGCTTCTCTGCTGACCCCAATAGCCGTCATCGCGGTCGCCTGGTTGTTGATTCCATTATTGAGTATGGTTATGCGCATCGGCGGTACGCCGTACATGGTGGTGGCCGTCGCCCAGACCGTTGCTGTCTTTACCAGCGCTGCGTGGGTGTCGGTGACCGGAGCCGGCATCGTAGGCGAAGCGATCGCCGCGTCGGAGCACTTGGCGAGCCGAAGCCTGGATAGCCAACTCATTCGGCTAAGCGCGCGTTTTGTTGGCGTTGTGATTGCGCTCGGGCTCCTGATGGAGGCCGCTAGCGAGCTGGGCTTCCCGTCCTATTCGGTGCTGGCCGGGCTGGGTGTCGGCGGCCTCGCGATCGCCCTTGCCGCTCGCGACAGCCTAGCGAACCTGCTCGGCTCGGTGCTGATCATGTTCGAGAAACCCTTTCGCGTCGGCCACCGAATCAGGGTCGGCGGCAGCGAGGGGACCGTCGAGGATGTCGGCTTTCGCAGCACGCGCATCCGCACCCCGGATAATTCGCTGATATCGATCCCGAACAACGCCGTCGTCAACGCAACGGTCGAAAACCTCAGCGTGCGCACGACATCCCGCCAGCGCCTGCTGATACAGATCACCTACGACACGCCTCGCGAAAAAATGGAGGCATTTACCCTCGGGATAAAGCAGGTAATTGACGAACATCCGCTGACGAGAAAGGACAATTTCAACGTACGCTTCAATGAGTTTGGAGAAAGCAGCTTAAATATCCTCGTGGTGTTTCATCTAATGGTCGCGAATATCACGGAGGAACTGACGGAGCGGGAGGGTATTCTGTATCAGATTATGGCCATAGCTGAGCGGCTTGAGATAGAATTTGCGTTTCCAACCCGTACTCTGCACGTCGAGACCAAGCCGGCCACGGCAATATCCGGTTCAGCGGTTACAGAAGCACCTGCCGCACGACGCAAAGCGAGCAGATCTAGTCCAGGGATGGCACGCACAAAGCCGTAGCGGCAGCCATTGTCTTTCCCTATAACCCGGGTTCGAAGCAACCCGACATTTCACGCGACGTGTTTTTGGCGGGAAGTCACGAATCTTTGGTGGGCCCCGTCATGGACGTCACGTCTCCGTATGCATCTATTTATCGCCGGATAGTACCGATTGCCATAGCGGCTGCTCTCTCAGGTTGCTCGAGTGTTTCGAATCCATTCGCAAGTGCAAACCCAGTCGAGCAGAAGCCATCGGCGACGTTTCAGGCCGGTCAGGTGGTCGGTGGGGCCACCAAGCAGATGAAAGAGGGGGTGCGGCCGGTCAGCGGGTTCCTTCCTCGCCCCGAGTTGCTCACTCCAGGCGGTCCCGGCAGGGCCGCCCTCGTATACTTCAATCGCGATGTGAACCCGTCGACCTACCGCAAGATCCTGCTGGACCCGGTGACGATCTGGGCGGGCCCGAATGCCGAGCTGCGTACCGTGCCGGCCAATCAGCAGCGTGACCTGGCGAATGTTTTCTACGCCGATCTCTACAACGCCCTCAAAACGCATTGCCAGATGGTGCGGACGGTATCTCCGAATACCATACATCTGCGGGTCGCGCTGGTCGATACCAGGGAGCCCAACGCCGCGATCAACACGGTCGCGACTTACACGCCTTATGCAAGCACGGCCTACACCGTGGCATCGCGCGTCTTTAACAAGGGGGTCGGCTATTTCGCCGGGACCGCGACGGTCGAGGCGTTCGGTGTCGACGCGGTCAACGGAACCCTGTTGTGGGAGGCGGTCGACAAGCGCGGCGGGACGACCGCCGTCGTCGCGAACACGCTCGATAATTGGCGCGATGTTCGTCATGCGTTCGAGGCATGGGGGGTCCAAGCTCGCACGAGGCTGCAGGAATTGGGCGTGTGCCGCAAATAAACGTGCTTGTCGGCCCGATCGAGACAGGGAAAAGCGATGAGCTGTTGCTCGTCGGCGCGGCCCGATAGGAACCATCCGTGACCGACCCTACCGTACCGCCGCCGATCGCGCCGACCACGGCACGGCGGCGCATTCCGGTCATTTGGCTCGTTCCGCTGGTGGCCGTCGCGATCGGCGCCTGGCTGGCCTGGGATACGTTGTCGAAGGAAGGTCCGACGATCAAGGTATCGTTCCGCAACGCGGCGGGGTTGGAAGCCGGCAAGTCGCTGCTGAAATTCAAGGACATCGCATTCGGTACGGTAAAGGACCTGACGCTCTCCGCCGATAACACCCGCGTCGTGGTGACAATCGCCACGGTCCGGAAGACGGAACCTTTGCTGAACGATCAGGCGGAATTTTGGGTGGTCAAGCCGCGTCTATTCGCCGGCAGCGTGTCGGGCCTCGAGACCTTGCTCTCCGGTGCCTATATCGGCATGCGGCCAGGCAAGGAAACCGGAAAGCCGAAGCGGGAATTCGTCGGTAGCGAGGATCCGCCGGTTCTGGAAGCCGACGTTTCGGGCCACACTTTTCAGCTCAAGGCCGCCCGGCTTGGCTCGATCTCGCTCGGTTCGCCGGTGTTCTTCCGCGACCTCAGCGTCGGCGAGGTGCTCGGCTGGGACATCGCCGACATGGCGGAGAGCGTGACGATCCATGCCTTCATCCGCGAGCCGTTCGACCGCTACGTGCACGACGACACCCGGTTCTGGAACGCCTCGGGGATCTCGGTAAAGCTCGGCGGCACCGGGATCGAGGTGCAGATGGAGTCGCTGCGCGCGCTGCTGCTCGGCGGCATCGCATTCGATACGCCAAAGGGCGAAAAACCGGCCGACGCCAAGCTCGCGACTCAGGTCTTTCCCCTGTTTGCCGACCGCGATACGGCAGCGGCCGCCTCCTACACTCGCAAGATCCCGCTGGTGTCGTATTTTCCCGGGTCGGTTCGCGGCCTCGCGCCAGGATCGGAGGTCATCCTGCACGGCCTCGTGGTCGGTCATGTCACCAGCGTACGGCTGATGTTCGATCTCGCCAAGGACGCGATCCTGGCGCCGGTTCGGTTCGAGGTCGAACCGGAACGCATCGTCGGGGTCGGCGTCCAATACCTTCCTCCCGAAAAAGTCGTGGACGAATTGGTCAGGCGGGGATTGCGGGCCAGCCTGCAAAGCGCCAGCCTGATCACCGGACAGCAAGTGGTCGCGCTCGACTTCGTGCGGGATGCACCGCTGGCGACGGTGACCAAGGAGGGCGCGGATTTCGTATTGCCGACGACCGAAGGCGGCGGCTTCGCGAGCCTCGCTTCCTCCGCGACCGATCTACTGAACAAGGTGAACACGATCCCGTTTGACGACATCGGCAAAAACCTCTCGGGCATCCTCCAGGGACTGAACGCGACGGTCCAAGATCCGGAAACAAAAAAGGCGCTGACCGAACTCGCCGCCGCAATCGCGAGCGTGCAGGAGGTCGCGAGCAATTTGAACAAAGGGTCGGCCCCCGCTCTGCGGCGGCTGCCGGAAATCGCGGCCTCGTTGCAGAGTTCGCTGACCAACGCCAATAAATTGATCCTATCGATCGATTCCGGCTACGGCGATAACACCAAGTTCAACCGCGATCTGGGGCGGCTGTTGGTGCAGCTCAACGATGCAACCCGCTCGATCCGTTCGCTCGCCGATCTGCTGACGCGGCACCCCGACGCGCTGGTCAAGGGCCGACCGACCGGAGGTCAGGAATGAGTGGGAGATCGCGGTTCTACCGGCTGGGCGCGGTCGGATTGGTGGCGGCGCTCGCCGCCTGCTCCTCGCCCGATCCGACGCTATACACCATCGCACCGGTATCGGGCGCCGTTCAGGTGGGCGGCCCCAAGGTAATTCAGCTGCAGCAAATCGCCCTGGCGCGTTACCTTGAACGCTCACAGATCGTTCGCTCGTCGGAGAATTATCGGCTGGATGTCAGGGCGAATGACTGGTGGGGCGAGCCACTGGCCGCGATGCTGAGCCGTGTTCTGAGCGAGGAGATCGGTCAGCGCCTGCCGCAGAGCGCGGTTGTTGGCGAGACCGGCGCCGTGTCGGCCTCGCCCGGCGCGACGATCGAGCTAAACGTCCAGCGGCTCGACGAGGATTCGGCAGGCGCTCTCGTGCTGCAAGCCCAGTCGAATGTCAGCTTCAAGGGCAAATCCGCGCCGATATTGCGCAGCTTCCGGTTCACCGTGCCGCTGCCAGCACCGGGCACACGGGGCGAGGTTGCCGCAATCAGCATCGCGACTGGACAGCTCGCCGATAGCCTCGTCGCCATGCTGCTCGCCGGGCCCGGACCCCGGTAATGTGGGGCGGCCAGCGTCGTCCGGCGACGCAGCCCCGACCCACGCAGCCTCGGCTCCACGAATGCTCGGGCTGCGGATTGCTGCAAACCATTCCGCCTCTGACGCCCGGCATGACCGCGCGCTGCATTCGCTGCCCGACTGCCTTGCACCGCGCCACGGGTCATGGGCTGGACCAGATCATCGCTCTCAATCTGGCCGCGCTGGTTTTGCTCGCCACCCTGTGCATGACCACGATGATGAGCGTCGCGACGGCCGGCATCTCGAATACCGCCGGCCTGTTCTCGGGGCCGGTAGAGCTGGTCCGGCGGGACATGGCCGCGCTCGCCGCGGTGGTGGTGTTCGTCACCGTCGTGGCGCCGTTCGGTAAGTTGGCCGGTACGCTCTATGTGCTGATCCGAGTGCATCAGGCGAACCCGCCGCGACATTTGCGCCGCGTGTTCGTGATGGTCGAGCGGCTGCGGCCGTGGTCGATGGTCGAGGTCTTTGTTCTCGGTGTGTTCGTTGCCTATGTGAAGCTTGGCGATCTGGTCGAGATTGGACTGGCTGCCGGCGTTTACGCGTTGCTGGCTCTCACCGTCGTTCTGGTATGGGCGGATAGCGCGCTCGACCGCGAGACCGTCTGGGAACGGCTGGCACCGCGCGATGCCGACGAGGCTTCGCACCGCGCCGCGTCGCCCGATGCCGCCGGGGCCGGGCTGGTCGGTTGCGAGACCTGCGATTTTGTCAGCCTCCGCCGCCACGGCGATCCGCACTGTCCGCGCTGCGGCAGCACCCTGCATCCGCGCCGGCCGAACAGCCTGGCACGGACCTGGGCGTTGGTCATCGCCGCCGCGATCCTTTACGTGCCGGCGAATTACTACCCGGTGCTGACAGTCATGCAGCTTGGCGCCGGGGCGCCCAGCACCATCCTCGGCGGCATCGCAGAGCTGGTGACTGCCCGCCAGTACCCGCTCGCCGCGCTGGTATTTTTCGCCAGCGTCGCGGTGCCGATGCTGAAGCTCATCGGGCTGCTGGTTATGCTGATCGCAACCCAGACCGGACGGACGGGATGGCTGCGCGACGGGACCCGGCTCTATCACATCGTGCGCTTCATCGGCCGCTGGTCGATGATCGATATCTTCATGGAGTCGCTGCTCGGGGCACTGATTGTTTTCGGCTCGGTTATCACGATCGAACCCGGAATCGGTGCCGAGGCATTTTGCGGCGTGGTCATTCTGACCATTCTCGCGGCCGACTCGTTCGACCCGCGGCTGATGTGGGATGCGGCGGCGCGGCGTCCGCCGGCCGTCCCCGCCAATTCGGCGCTCGTTCGCGATAATTGACGAGAGGCCATTTGCCGTTTTGCTTCCGCGCTCTGCGGGCGGCATAGCGAGCGTCGCGAGCGGCCTGCTGCTCCGCTTCCAACGTGGCCCCCCTTTGCGATCCACTCGCTGCATTCGACCTCACGCGCCTCTTGCTCGGCTTGCAAGGCCAGCTCGCGAGCCGCGGCCGCTTGGGCGGCAGCCAGAGCCGCGGCCTGACGAGCTTCCGCGGCCCGCTTGGCCGCCTTTCGCTCGGCGGTGCGGGCCTCGCGAGCGACGCTGATCGCGTAGCGGGCGGCTCTGCGTCCGGCGGCGCGGGTGTCCATCCGGTCACCGTGTTCGGCGCGATTTCGCCCCATTCCGCTCCCGCCCACAGCGCTCGCCGGGTGAGATGACCCGGCGTTAGGCCATCTCCCGCTGGAAAGCACCGACCTTAAACCACAGAGCTTGGCAATCTCTCGCCAAGCCCCTGTTAAAAATGGTGGAGCCAACCGGGATCGAACCGGTGACCTCTACAATGCCATTGTCAGGGATACTAATTTTCCGGGGATACCTGGAGGTTACTGGCCCTTGCTGAACTCGCTGCAGCAGATACTATATTTTTTCCTATAGCGATGTAGCGGTCGTTGCTGGTAACGACCGTAAATCTCCAGTTTGTGGTTCCCTTGAGGTTCCCCAGAGGTAAAAAATGCCCAGGCTGACAAAGCGCCTCGTCGATGCGGCCACTGTTAATTCCCTTGGCACCGAAACCTTCCTGTCGGATGCCGACGTGAAGGGGTTTGGCGTCCGCGTAAAGCCCTCGGGTGTGAAGTCCTTCGTACTGAAATACCGCGCCGATTCCCGCCGTTCGCGGGACCGCAATTGGACGGCTCAAGTCGACCGAGGCCGTGGAAAAACGCGCCATATGGCGGCTCAAGCAGAAATACGGCGGGAAAATCTCCTGGGCTGACCTAAAATCAACCGTAGTTTCAAATAACCAGAGGAAAACACAATGTCTGAAAGCAAATGCCCGTTTGCGCACAAAGCCGGGAGCGGTACGTCGAACCACGATTGGTGGCCGAACCAGTTGCACCTCGAAATTCTGCACCAGCATACCCCCGAGTCCAGCCCGATGGGCGAGGACTTCAATTACGCCGAGCAATTCAAGATCCTCGACCTTGCCGCCGTGAAGAAGGACCTCACAGCCCTGATGACCGACTCGCAAGAGTGGTGGCCGGCTGATTACGGCCACTACGGGCCTTTCTTCATCCGCATGGCTTGGCACAGCGCAGGCACCTACCGCACTGGTGACGGCCGCGGCGGCGCAGGCCACGGCAATCAGCGTTTCGCCCCCATCAACAGCTGGCCCGATAACGTCAACCTTGACAAGGCGCGCCGGCTGCTGTGGCCGATCAAGCAGAAATACGGCAGGAAAATCTCCTGGGCCGACCTGATCATTCTCGCGGGTAACGTCGCCATGGAATCGATGGGCTTCAAGACCTTCGGATTCGGCGGCGGACGCGAGGACATATGGGCGCCGGAGATCGACGTCTACTGGGGCAATGAAGAAAAGTGGCTGGACGACAAGACGCGCTACTCCGGCGACCGCGATCTCGAAAATCCGCTCGCTGCTGTGCAGATGGGCCTGATCTACGTCAACCCCGAAGGCCCGGGCGGCAACCCGGATCCGGTCGCGTCCGGCCGCGACGTGCGCGAAACCTTCGCGCGCATGGCGATGAACGACGAAGAAACGGTGGCGCTCACCTGCGGCGGCCACACCTTCGGTAAATGCCACGGCGCCGGTTCGGCCACGCACGTGGGGCCGGAGCCCGAAGCCGCGCCCATCGAGCAGATGAGCCTGGGCTGGAAGAGCAGCTTCAAAAGCGGCAAGGGCGGCGACCAGATCGGTAGCGGTCTGGAAGGCTCGTGGACGCCGACCCCGACCCAATGGGACATGACTTATCTCGACATGCTGTTCGGTAACGAGTGGGTCGTGGAGAAAAGCCCGGCGGGCGCTTGGCAATGGACGCCCAAGCGGGAGACCGACAGCAATATGGCACCGGCCGCCGACGACGCATCGAAGAAAGTCCAGATCATCATGACCGCCGCGGACATGGCGATGCGCATGGATCCGATCTATGAGCCGATCGCAAGGCGCTTCCATAAGAATCCGGAAGAATTTGCCGACGCCTTTGCCCGCGCCTGGTTCAAGCTGACCCACCGCGACATGGGCCCCCGTGCGCGCTATCTCGGGCCCGAAGTGCCCAAGGAAGCGCTGATCTGGCAAGACCCCATCCCCGCCGTCGATCATCCCCTGATCAACGACCAGGACATCACCGCCCTCAAAGCCAAGGTACTGGCGTCCGGTATGAGCGTTGCGGAGCTGGTCTCGACCGCCTGGGCGTCGGCGTCCACGTTCCGCGGCTCCGACATGCGTGGCGGCGCCAACGGCGCGCGCATCCGCCTCGCGCCGCAGAAGGACTGGGAAGCCAACCAGCCAACACAACTGGCAAAGGTGCTTGGCAAGCTCGAAACCATCCAGCGTGAGTTCAATGCTGGCGGCAAGAAGGTCTCGATGGCCGATCTAATCGTGCTGGCCGGCTGCGCCGGTGTCGAAGAGGCTGCCACGAAAGCCGGCCATCCAGTGACGGTCCCGTTTACGCCGGGCCGCATGGACGCCTCGCAGGAACAGACCGACGTGGACTCCTTCGCCGTGCTCGAACCGATCGCCGATGGCTTCCGCAACTACCAGAAAGGCAAGTACTCCGTCTCGGCCGAGGAGTTGCTGCTCGACAAGGCGCAGTTGCAGACGCTCACCGCGCCCGAAATGACGGTGCTGGTTGGCGGCCTACGCGCGCTGAATGCGAATGTCGGTCAGTCCAAACATGGGGTCTTCACCAAGCAGCCGGAGGCGCTCACCAACGACTTCTTCGCCAACCTGCTTGACATGGGCACGGAGTGGAAGCCCGTTTCGGACGCCGAGGACGTGTTCGAAGGGCGCGACCGCAAGACGGGCGAAGTCAAATGGACCGGCACCCGTGTCGACCTGATCTTCGGTTCGAACTCCCAGCTCCGAGCCCTCGCGGAAGTATATGCCTGTGACGATTCGAAGGAGGCGTTCGTGCGTGACTTCGTGGCTGCCTGGAACAAGGTGATGAACCTGGACCGCTTTGACCTCGCCTGATCGCGCTCTCGGCGCGACCGGGCCCCTGAGCGACTGCCGATCACGCATAGTCTGCCGCAGACGCCCCCGGAGGCGGCACAGGTGCAAGACCACGACCATCCAGGCGCGGGAAATTTCAGAGAACCAGCGGGCTGCGGGCTTAGCCGCCGCGCGCCGCTCCGAGTGGCAAAAGGGTGAGGACGTCGTGGATCTCGGGGCCGGTCTTGGCTGTCCTCAGGCGCGCGGCAACATCGCCACCGCGTAGCCGGCGTGACACGCAGGCCAACGCGGCAAGGTGATCGTTCCCCGCTTGCTCCGGGAGCAATAACAGGAACACGAGGTCGACCGGGAGATCGTCGATCGCATCAAAATTGATTGGTCTTTCCAACCGCGCGAATAGGCCGAGGAACCGATCAAGGCCGGTAATACAGGCGTGGGGCAAAGCGATTCCATGGCCGATGCCGGTCGAACCCAGCATCTCGCGCGATCGGAGCGCATCGAGGATCGTCTGGCTTTCGATTCCCAGCGCCCTTCCGGCGCGCTCCGACAGCTCGCGCAGCAACTGCGGCTTATCGCTTGCTTGTACCACGGGGACCACCTGTTGGGGGTTGATCAGGTCGGTGATTTCCACTGGGGCAGAGCCTCCCGCAACGGCGGCAGCGCTGGATCAGTCCGGAGCGCGCATGCGATAGCCGACGCCCTGTTCGGTCAGGATATAGCTGGGCCGCTCGGGGTCGGGTTCGATCTTATGACGCAACGCCCGGATGTAGACGCGCAGATACTGCACGTCGCCTTCGCCGCCCCACACCTCCCGCAAGACGAATTTGTGCGTCAGCACCTTGCCCGCGTGCGCGACAAACAGGCGGAGCAGATTGTATTCCCGCGGCGTTAGCTTCACCTCGGTGCCGCCGACCGTAACAATCCGGCGCACCAGATCCATACTAATCTCACCGCATCGGAATACCGGCTGCTCGCCCTCCTGCTGCAGGCGATGGCGCAAGGCCGCGCGCAGCCTTGCCAGGAGTTCGTCGATGCCGAACGGTTTGGTGATGAAATCATCGGCGCCAAGATCGAGCGCCGCCACCTTGCCGGTTTCGTCGGCGCGGCTCGACAGAACGACGATCGGCAGCGACGAACCCTGACCGCGTACGCGCTCGATGATCTCAAGCCCATTGATATCCGGAAGGCCAAGATCCAGGACGAGGATATCGACGGAACCACGCCGCAGGTGTTCCAGACCGCTGGTCCCGTTCTCCGCCTCAGTGACCTGGTAACCTTGTGCGGTCAGGCTCGTTCGTAGAAATCGGCGTATCGCCGGCTCATCCTCGACGACCAGAATCCTGAGCGGGGCGGCCTTGCCGATCATGCGGCCATGTCCTTTGCATTCTCGCGGTCGACGGCTACCGGAAAGGTGATTGTGAACACCGCGCCGCGCCGATCCTGCCGGTTGTCCGCGGTGATCGAGCCGCCCATCGCCTCGACGAAACCGCGGCAGATGGCGAGACCAAGGCCGGTTCCGACCCGCCTGTTGTCGCCGACGTGCACCCGGTAGAACTTGTCGAAAATACGTTCCCGGTCGCGGGGCGGTATGCCCTCACCCTCATCGATCACCTGCAGCCGCACCGCACCGTTTTCGTTCCGGGCCGAGAGCCTGATCTCGGTGCCGGCCGGGGCATATTTGGCGGCATTGTCGAGCAGGTTGAACAGCACCTGCTCGAACAGGACCGGATCAAGTCTGAGCATCGGCAGATCGCCGCCAAGATCGACAACAACCCGATGCTGGTCCAGGACCTTCCCCGCCCGCCCCAGCGTACTGCCGACGATATCGCCAATATCGCAGAGATCGGTCTGCGGCTTGAGCGCGCCGGATTCAAGGCGCGTCATGTCGAGCAAGTTCGAGATGAAACGGTTGAGGCGCTCGGCTTCTTCCTGGATCGTTCCGATCAGCTCGTCCTGCGCCGCCTCGTCGAGCGTGTGACGATAATTTCTGAGGCTGGTCGCCGAGCCCAAAACCGAGGCGAGCGGCGTTCGTAGATCGTGCGAGATCGAGGTCAGCAAGGCCGAGCGCAGCCGCTCTGTCTCGGCTGCAACGCGCACCTGCTCGACGTCCTGGGCCAGGTTGATCCGCTCGATCGCCAGCGCAGCCTGGTCGGCGAGCGCGCTAAACAGACGCCGCTGATCGGGGTTGAGCAGCGCGCCCGGCCGGTCGCTGTCGAGGCCAACGATGCCGACTGGACCGCGCCCGGTGTGCATCGGCAGGAACAGCCGCTTCGCGCCGGGCAATGTATCCGCGCCGCGGCCTGCCGGCTGGTTGTTCTGCCAGCACCATTTCGCCGCCGCGACATCGGCGTCGTCGAGGGTGTCTTCCGGCGGGTATGCGGCGCGCGGGGCGACCGTATCGCCTTCCGGCAGGAGCAGGACGACGTTCACCTTGAGCATCGAGGCGATCTGGAAGGCGGTGGCCCACAACAGATCGTCAAGGGTTATCGCGGCGGCGAGCTTCCGGGCGAACAGATAAAGGTCCTCGGTGGTTTTAGCGCGGTGGCGCGCGGTTACGGCCTGGACGCGAACCCGCGCGGTCAGATTGCTGGTAATGACCGCCACCACCGCGAAGAAGAAGAGCGCGACGTGGTTTTCCGGGTCCGCGATCGTGAAGGTGTAAAGCGGCGGCAGAAAGAAGAAGTTGTAGGCCAACACGCTGGCGAGCGACGCGAAAAGCGACGGCCACAGCCCGTAAGCAATCGCACTCGCCAGCACCGCGGTCAGGAACACGAGCGCGATGTTGGAGATAGCCAGGAATTGCTGCAGGAAAAGTCCCAACCCCAGCGCTGCTGCGACAAATCCGGCTGCGACCATATAGGCATTCGGATCGAAGGCGCCCGGGGAACCCGATGTCAGGATAACTCGCGGCAGGGTCTGCTGCTGTGCTTCCTGTTCGTCTCGTTCGGCGATCACGTGCACGCTGATGTCGCCGGCTTGCCGGATCAGCTTGTGCGTCGTCGAGCCGCGCACCCATTCGGACCAGCGCGATCGCCGCGACTTGGCAATGACGATATGGGTGAAATTGTTGGCGCGCGCGTACTCCAGGACGGCCTCGGCGACATTCTGGCCGGGCACGGTGTAGGTCTCGCCGCCGAGGCGCTCGGCCAATCGGAGTGATTCGGCAATCCGATCGCGTCCCTGCTCGCTGAGCCGCTGTACGCGCGAGGTCTCGATGTGGATCGCGCTCCACGGCGCACGCAGGCGGTCGGCGAGCCGGCGGGCGTGACGCACGACCCCGGCGCCGCTCGGATCCTCGTTAACGCCGACCAGCACGCGCTCGCCGACGGCCCAAGGACCTTGGATCGCATGCGCCCGCATGTAGTCGACCATCTGATCGTCGACGCGGTCCGCAGTGCGCCGCAGCGCCAGTTCGCGCAGCGCCGTCAGGTTGCCCGGCCGGAAGTAATGTCGGATCGCGCGTTCGGCGTGCTGCGGAACGTAGACCTTACCCTCCTTCAGCCGCTGGATCAGATCGTCCGGCGTCAGGTCGACAAGCTCGATGTCGTCGGCGCGATCGATGATCGAATCCGGTACGGTTTCGCGCACGCGAATACGGGTGATCTGGGCGACGACGTCGTTGAGGCTCTCGACGTGCTGGATGTTGAGCGTCGCGTAAACGTCGATGCCCGCGCCGAGCAATTCCTCGACGTCCATGTAGCGTTTCGGGTGGCGGCTGCCGGGGGCGTTGGTATGCGCGAGTTCGTCGACCAGGACAAGTTGCGGGCGGCGAGCAAGGATGGCATCGATGTCCATCTCCTCGAGGCGGCGTTCCTTGTACTCGACCGGCCGCCGGGGGACGACTTCCAGCCCTTCGACTAGGGATTGGGTTTCCTTGCGGCCGTGCGTCTCGACGATGCCGACCACGACGTCGACGCCTTCGCGGCGCTTCGCCTGGGCCGTCTGCAGCATCTCGTAGGTCTTGCCGACGCCCGGAGCGGCGCCTACGAAAATCTTGAGCCGGCCGCGTGACTCCGACGCCAGTTGCCGTAGCAGCGCTTCAGGCGACGGACGCTGGTCAGCTTCCGGGCGATCGCTCATCACTGACTCCTTCCAGGGAGCGTCCCGTGCCTTCGTGTACCAGCAACCGATAGCCGACGCGTGTTTCAGTTACGATCAGCCGAGGATGAGCCGGATCGGTTTCAAGCTGGCTCCGCAGCGTCCGGATGGCGAGCCGCAAGTATTGTACGCGTCCCAGGCACTGCTCGCCCCATACCGCTCGCAGAAGCTCCTCATGGGTCATGACCTTTCCAGCATTCTCGGCGAGGACCCGCAGCACGTCATAGGGCGTCGCCGGGAGATGCACTTCCCGACCACGGGAGCGGACGCGGCGATGCGACAAATCAATTTCGAGATCGCCGCTGACGAATGGGACCGGCTTGCCCTGCTCGACAGCCCTCCGCCGCAGGGCGTTCCTGATGCGCGCCAACAGATCCTCGGAATTGAACGGCTTACGCACGTAGTCATCGGCGCCGCTGTCCAGGGCGTCGACCGTCGCGCCCTCATCCCGGCGGGCGGACAGCGCCACGATTGGTATCGGAGAGCGCTCCCGGACGTTGCGAATAGCCTCGATTCCACCGCTCGCCGCCGCATCGATATCGAGGATAAGAAGGTCGAACTCATCCTTCGCGATCGATCCCGGCGCGCCTCCGGCAGGGTCGGCGTCCTGCACGCGATACCCCGCTACGTTCAATGCGCGGCGGAGCAAAAGCCGGATCGCCGGGTCCTCGTCGAGAACGAGAATGCTGGGGCCGCGGGGCATCGAATGCTGAAGCTGGGATCCATCGGCCGCTATTTGCGACCAAGCCCGTCGAGCGCGAGATTGAGCTTCAACACGTTGACGCGCGGTTCGCCGATGACCCCGAGGAAGCGCTCCTGGGTATTCACCGCGACTAGCTGCCGAACCTGCTCTTCCGGAAGCCCGCGAGCCTTGGCCACGCGCGGCACCTGGAACAGTGCTCCTGCCGGCGTGATGTCCGGATCGAGGCCGCTGCCTGAGGTCGTCACCAGATCGACCGGCACCGGCATATTTGGGTTCTCGGCCCGCAATTTCTCGGTGTCTTCCTTGACCCGATCGATCAGCGACTTGCTGGTCGGGCCGGCGTTCGAGCCGCTTGACGCGCCCGCATTGTACGGCGCCGAGACGGTCTTCGTCGGATCGCTCGGGTCGGGGCCGCTGGTGGCCGAGGGCCGGCCGTGGAAATACTTGTCCTCGGCGAAGTTCTGGCCGATCAGCGCGGAACCGACCACCTTGCCGTCCTTCTCGATAAGGCTGCCATTGGCCTGGTGCGGAAAGATCAGCTGGGCGATGCCGGTCATGCCGAGCGGATAGATGAAGCCGGTGATGATCGTCATCGCGACGATCATCACGATGGCGGGGCGGATTTCTTTCAGCATGGGAGTATGTCCTGAGTATTAGGCGAGGCCGATTGCCGTCACGGCGAGATCGATCAATTTGATGCCGATGAACGGCACGATGATGCCTCCGATGCCGTAGACCAAGAGGTTGCGGCGCAGGATGCCGGAGGCGCCGATCGGGCGATACGTCACACCGCGCAGCGCCAGCGGGATCAGCGCGATAATGATCAGCGCATTGAAGATGATCGCCGACAGGATCGCGCTCTGCGGGGTCGTCAGGTTCATGACATTGAGCGCCTGCAATTGCGGGTAGAAGGCGACGAACATCGCCGGGATGATCGCGAAATACTTCGCGACGTCGTTGGCGATCGAAAACGTGGTCAGCGCGCCGCGGGTCATCAGCAGCTGCTTGCCGATCTCGACGATTTCGATCAGCTTGGTCGGATCGCTGTCGAGATCGACCATGTTGCCGGCCTCGCGCGCCGCCATCGTGCCGGTGTTCATCGCCACGCCGACATCGGCCTGCGCCAGCGCCGGGGCGTCGTTGGTGCCGTCGCCGCACATCGCCACGAGCTTGCCCTGCGCCTGCTCGTCGCGGATCAGCTTGAGCTTGTGCTCGGGGGTCGCCTGCGCGAGGAAGTCGTCGACGCCCGACTCCGCGGCGATCGCGGCGGCAGTCATCGGGTTGTCGCCGGTGATCATCACGGTGCGGATGCCCATGGTGCGCAGTGCCGCAAAGCGCTCGCGGATGCCGCCCTTGACGATGTCCTTGAGTTGGATGACGCCGAGCAGGCGGCCGTCCTTGGCGACGGCAAGCGGGGTGCCGCCCGAGGTCGCGATACGCTCGGCAATCGCCTGAAGCTCGCGCGCTGCCGGGCTCCGAACCGCGGCGACCGCCACACTGCCGCGCGGCGGCGAAGCGGAAGCGGGCGCCGGTGCAGCCTCGACATAAGCGAGCACCGCATCGACCGCCCCCTTGCGGATCGACGAGCCTTCGAGGTCGATGCCGCTGATCCGCGTCTGTGCCGAGAACGGGATGAAATGCGCGTTGAGCGGTGCCATGTCGCGGCCGCGAATTCCGTACTTGTCCTTGGCGAGCACGACGATCGAGCGACCCTCCGGCGTCTCGTCGGACAGAGAGGCAAGCTGTGCGGCATCGGCGAGTTCGCGCTGGTCGATGCCCGGCAGCGCCAGAAACTCGGTTGCCTGCCGATTGCCCAGCGTGATCGTGCCGGTCTTGTCGAGCAACAGCGTATCGACGTCGCCGGCTGCCTCGACCGCACGGCCCGACATCGCCAGCACGTTGAAGCGGACCAGCCGGTCCATGCCGGCGATACCGATCGCCGACAGCAACGCGCCGATCGTCGTCGGGATCAAGGTTACGAACAGCGCCACCAGCACCAGGATGCCAAGGCTGCCGCCAGCGTAGGAAGCGAAACTCGGGATCGTCGCGACGGCGAAGACGAAGATCAGCGTCATGCCGGCCAAGAGAATGTTGAGCGCTATCTCGTTCGGCGTCTTCTGCCGCTCGGCACCCTCGACCAGCGCAATCATGCGATCGAGAAAGGTCGACCCGGGCGCCGCCGTGATGCGCACCTTGATCCAGTCGGAGATGACCTCGGTGCCGCCGGTAACGGCCGAGCGGTCGCCGCCGCTTTCGCGGATCACCGGCGCGCTTTCGCCGGTTATCGCCGCCTCGTTGACGGACGCGACGCCCTCGATGACGTCGCCGTCCGACGGGATCATGTCGCCGGCCTCGACCAGCACGATGTTACCCGGTTTCAGCGATGTGCCCGGCACCTGCCGCATCTGTCCGCCGTCGGTGAGCAGCTTGGCCATCGTGTCGGTCTTGGACTTGCGCAAGGTCGCGGCCTGCGCCTTGCCGCGACCTTCGGCCACCGCCTCGGCGAAATTGGCGAAAAGCACGGTAAACCAGAGCCATAGGTTGATCTGAAATGCAAACCCGTAGCCGCCGGCACCGATGACGAGATCGCGCAGGAACAGCAGCGTCGTCAGCGTCGCCACCACCTCGACCGCGAACATGACCGGGTTCTTCACCATCAACCGCGGGTCGAGCTTGCGAAAGGCCTGGCCGATCGCCGGGACCAGGATCGCCGGGTCGGTCAGCGTCGCGACCGGCATCCGCTTCCGCATGTGGGGAGTAAGTTCCATTGTGGTCATCAAACGTGCCCCTTCGAGGCTTGCTCGACAGAGTGGATCAATAAAGCGTGCCGGCGCGCATCGCGAAGTGCTCGACGAGCGGGCCGAGCGCGAGCGCCGGGAAGAAGGTCAGGCCGCCGACAATCAGGATGACGCCGACCAGCAGGCCGACGAACAGCGGCTGATGCGTCGGGAACGTGCCCGCCGAGGTCGGCACGATCCGCTTGGCGGCCAAGGAACCGGCGATCGCCAGCATCGGCACGATCATCAGGAACCGGCCGATCAGCATCGCGAAGCCGATCGTCACATTGTAGAATAGCGTGTTGGCGGAGATGCCGGCGAACGCGCTGCCGTTGTTCCCGGTGCCCGAGGTATAGGCGTAGAGGATCTCGCTAAAGCCGTGCGGGCCCTGGTTCGCGGGGCCGGCGAGGCCATCGGGTATGACCGTCGCGATCGCGGTGAAGCCGAGGATCGACAAGGGCAGGATCAGGATCGCGAGCATCGCCATCTTGACTTCCTTCGCCTCGATCTTCTTTCCGAGATATTCCGGCGTACGGCCGACCATCAGCCCGGCGATGAACACCGCGAGGATCGCGAACAACAGCATTCCGTACATCCCCGACCCGACACCGCCGAAGATGATCTCGCCGAGCATGATGTTGACCATCGGTACCGCGCCGCCCAGCGGCATGAAGCTGTCATGCATGCTGTTGACGGCGCCGCACGACGCGTCTGTCGTTACTGTCGCAAAGAGGGCAGAGTTGGCGATGCCGAACCGCACCTCCTTGCCCTCCATATTGCCGCCGGCTTGTAACGCACTCGGCGCCTGGTCGATCTGCAGCGCGGCGAAGGCGGGATTGCCCGTCACCTCGGCCGAATAGGCAATGACGACGCCGGCGAGAAACAGGACGCCCATCACGGCGAACACCGCCCAGCCCTGGCGCTGATCGCCGACCATCCGGCCGAACACGTTGGTCAGTCCCGCGCCGATCGAGAAGATCAGCACGATCTGCACGAAGTTGGTGATCGGGTTCGGGTTCTCGAACGGATGGGCGGAGTTGGCGTTGAAGAAGCCGCCGCCGTTGGTGCCCATCATCTTGATGACCTCTTGCGACGCCACGGGCCCTTGCGCGATCACTTGCTTGGCGCCTTCGAGCGTCGTCGCCTCGGTGTAGGCGCCGAGGTTCTGCGGCATCCCCTGCCAGACGAAGAACAGCCCGACGACGATCGAAATCGGCAGCAGCACGTAGAGCGTGCTGCGAGTCAGATCGACCCAGAAACTGCCGATGCTCTGCGCCGATCGCCGCGCAAAACCGCGGATCAGCGCGAGCGCGAGGGCAATCCCGGTGGCAGCGGACACGAAGTTGTGCACCGTCAGACCGGCCATCTGCACGAGATAGCTCATCGTCGTCTCGGGCACATAAGACTGCCAGTTGGTATTGGTGATGAAACTCATCGCCGTGTTGAAGGCCAGGCCCTGCTCGACTTCGGATTGACCCTGCGGGTTGAAGGGCAGTGCGGCCTGGAACCGTTGCAGCGCGTAGAGCGAGAGAAAACCGGCGACGCTGAACAGCAGCATCGCGACGGCGTAGGTCACCCAATGCTGCTCACCCTTCTCGTCGACGCCGCAGAGCCAGTAGATGCCACGCTCGACCGGACCGAGCACTAGCGATAAAGAGGTGCGCTCGCCGGTGAAGACGCGCGCCATGTAGCCGCCGAACGGCTTCACCAGCAGCGTCACGATCGCGGCAAAGACCGCGATTTGCAGCCAGCCATTGAGTGTCATCGGAAAATGCTCCTCGGAACCGCCGGGCTAAAATTTCTCCGGGCGGATCAGCGCGTATACGAGATAGATGAGAAGGCCGAGCGTGACGGCCGCGGCCAAGCCGAAATCGAAGATCATCGCAGCCTCCTCAGATGCGGTCGCAGCCGATCGTGTAGAGGATGGCCGCCACAAAGAAGACGCAGCCAACCCCGAGCATGATCACGTCAAGCATCACCAATCTCCCATCCACCGGCAGACGCTCGGGCCGCGCCCCAATCGGCACAGCATTCCGCCCGCCAGCGACACGCCGACGCCATGAATTCCCGCCAAGATCGCCAGACCCGCATATAAATTCGAGAAGGCTTGGCAGCTTGAAACATTAAAACCACAGTCAGGTCGGCACCGGCGAATTGCCGGAGTATCTGCTCTTCCGCGCGGACGCGCGGCCTTTGAACTGACCCAACTCGAAGCTGGAGCCACGAGCGAGCAACCGGCAGATTAATCGGCTGGGTTGTTCGCACCTTGATTCACATCATCCACAACGGCCGCAACGATCACCGCGACAAGCAGCGGCTATCTGATGATTTCGTCAATTCGCCGCATCAATACGCCAAGGGCCAGGAAAGCCGCCATTTCGTCTCAGGGCGTCAGCACGGTAACGTTGAACCTTTGATGCCGGAACATCGCCGCGAAACCGGCAAAGACGCCGTTACAGAATTATGATCAGCAGCGTGCAGGTAAAATCCGGATTCTCAGGCGTAACGTTCGGTCAAGCGCGGCCAAAGACCGCGCCACCGATCAACCATTTGTTTTCATCCCGCAATCTCGACCGGACACCGGTTTCGGTGTGTCCGAGGGGTCGCGCCTGTTGGGGAGAAAGCGATAACATTCACGCGGTGGCTATATTGGGTGTGCCGGAGGACGCGCCAAATCTGGGACGAACAAACCCATCGCCGCAGTCGAGCGATCGTCATCCAAAACATCGATAAGCCGTGTTGCGTACCCTGTGGAGGCGACTGGAGGCGACGGGGGTTGGCAGATACTTGACGGGCCGGCAAAGCTCATGCGGCCAGCCGCTCTTTTGACGCGCCCCGATATAGAGTCCGTCGACGTAGAGCTCGATCACCGCCGGTGCGGCAAAGCATTCGCGCTTGGCCGTTTCAAGGCCTTCCGGCAACCTCTTGAAATGTCGAACCGGCTGCCCTGGCAGGCCCATGAACAGCCAGCAATCGTCCCGCTCTTGATAGATTTTCACGTGCAGCAGCATGGCTTCATACCTGCGGGCAGCCGCCCCGCTAATGGGAACCAAGATCGGACGCAGGCTCGACATGAATCCGCTCGGGATCGCCATCCGCCTCGCGCATCGCGTCTCGGCGGCTGGCAAACACGCCGCCTAGCAAGCCGTGTATTTCCTCGGCTACTTCCTTTGACATCACGTCGATCGCCAAGAGAAGAACCTTCGGGGAGGAAAATTCGAGCCGGCATCGACCGCGCGATTTGTAAAAAATGCATTCGGGCCCAGGTGCAGTTGGATCCAGAGCGCCCCTATTTTCGTCTGCAGGCTAGGAAGATCGGCCTGCTTACTCGGCAAACCCATGCAGGAGGGAAAGCAGCAGACGCATCGCAGGCGGGCCCGCCGTAACCAACAGCAGACAGAGGTAAGGCGTCGCGATCATCATCAGCAAGACTTGGAAGAGCTTGCTGTCGTCCTTGGTGATTCGTGAACGAAGCCCTGTATTCTGCCGAGCCTCGCCTGACCCTGGGCCACATCGACGGCAACTCGCTGACCGTCGGCCGAGCCGATGATGTCGGCAGGCTCCAGCACTGAGACGTGCACGAAGATGTCCTTGCCGCCCTGATCCGCGGCGATGAAGCCGAAATCCTTATTGGCGTTGTACCACTTCACCGTGCCCAACGCCTCGACGGTGGCACGGTCGCCTGACGGATAGGCAGAGCGCTCCGGCCGCGGACGGCGCGGTGCCTCTTGCAAGGCGGTGCTGGTGTCGACGCTTATGATCTCCGTTACCTGCGGCCCCTTGGGCCCTGCGCTGGTACGCACCTCAAGCGTCGCGCCCGGCGGCACGTTACCGTGGCTGCTGCGCTCGACGACGCTCGCATGCAGGAAGGCATCGCCGGAGCCGTCGCCAAGCTGGACAAAGCCGAACCCCTTGTCGGGGTTGTACCACTTGACGGTGGCGCGGACGGATGGACCGGAAGGGCCTTCGAACTGGGGACCGCTCGGCGGGGCAAATCCGAAATCGCGCCTCGGCGGTGCATAGTTGTCGTCGTCGAAACTGCGGCGGCGGTTCGGGCGAAAATCTCTGTCTCTGCTGTTCACGCCCGCTTCCTACGCAGGGTATACCCTACTCTCGGGGGCGGAAGAGGCGATCGTCAACGAACTCCGTCCGCTGAACGGGTTACGACGATGGACGGCCTGATCCGAGCGGCCATGTTCTGCACTACTCTGTAAAGCGATGGCCGTCACGTCGCAGACAAACGGGATGAAGTCATGCAATTGTCACGTCGTTACCTCGCCGCCGCAGGCGCACTCTCGCGCTAGGCGCGCCGACCCTGATCCGATCGGCACACGCCCAATCTGGTCGAAATTGCCGCCGGCCGCCACGGCGAGAATATTCTCCTTATCGATGGTCCAGGTCGCCAGCCCGGAAAGCCAGTTGTAGCGATCCGAGTAGAAGCCGTCGTTCAGCGACACCGA
>Ga0080064_1000323_pt1 | contig 137254 bp, 114 predicted proteins | sample Subgrocontami54m_FD_69260 | JGI IMG/M metagenome (GOLD analysis project Ga0080064, IMG submission 69260) | Subsurface groundwater microbial communities from S. Glens Falls, New York, USA - GMW46 contaminated, 5.4 m (SPADES assembly) (version 2) ...
CCCCCGGCTTGGGCACCAGGTCCGGATCGCACTCCATGACGGCCATGGCCGGCGTCCAGTAGCCAGCGCGCCAGCACAGGCCATAAGGATCCTTGACGATCCCGCCTGCGCTCTGCCAATAGCCTCCGGCGCTTTGAGCCATGACCGGTGCGGATGCCATGGCGGACAAAGCCAGTATCGAAGTACCCAGAATCTTAAGTGTTTTCATTTTGCTCCCCTCCATGTACCGGATGAATAGGTTACAGCGACGTTTCTTTTGAGCCTTGCGCATCATACTACAACAGAACGCTGGACTGGGGCAAAGCGCGGTCCGGGTAAAGCGGCCCGAATTCCTCTGTTTTGGTGGTCAGAGGGTAGCAGCGCGTGCTAAAATTCAATGCTTTTTCGAGCCGCCATTTGCGGCACTTTTTTTGGGGCCGTAACGTCCAGGGGCCACCCCCCGGACGCCCCGATTTGCTTGCACACTCTTAGATTGTCAGCTCGTCATGGAACAGTTCGCCAAAGAAACGCTGCCGGTAAGCCTCGAAGAAGAAATGCGGCGCTCCTATCTCGATTACGCCATGAGCGTGATCGTGGGGCGGGCGCTGCCGGACGTGCGCGACGGCCTTAAGCCGGTGCATCGGCGCGTGCTGTTCGCGATGCACGAATCGAACAACGTGTGGAACCGGCCGTACGTGAAATGCGCGCGCATCGTCGGCGAGGTGCTGGGCAAGTATCACCCGCACGGCGATTCCGCCACCTATGAAGCGCTGGTGCGAATGGCGCAGGACTTTTCCATGCGCTACACGCTCATCGACGGCCAGGGTAATTTCGGCTCGATCGACGGCGATTCGGCCGCGGCCTACCGCTACACCGAGTGCCGGCTGGAGCGCATTTCCTCGGAGCTGCTGGCCGACATCGACAAGGAAACAGTCGATTTCGTCCCCAATTACGACGGCAAGGAACAGGAGCCGACGGCGCTGCCGACGCGCATACCCAACCTGCTCATCAACGGCTCGTCGGGCATCGCGGTCGGCATGGCGACCAACATCCCGCCGCACAATCTGGTCGAGGTCGTCGATGCCGGTCTGGCGCTGCTTGGCAACCCCGGCATCAGCGTCGACGAGCTGATCGAAATCATCCCGGCGCCGGATTTTCCCACGGCCGGGATCATCTATGGTCTGGCCGGCGTGCACCAGGGCTACCGCACCGGCCGCGGCCGCGTGATCATGCGCGCGCGCACCCATTTCGAAGACATGGAAAAGGGCAATCGCCAGTCGATCATCGTCGACGAGCTGCCCTACCAGGTCAACAAGAAGAGCCTGCTCGAGCGCATCGCCGAGCTGGTGAACGAGAAGAAGCTGGAGGGCATCAGCGAAATCCGCGACGAGTCGGACAAGTCGGGTATGCGCGTGGTGTTCGAACTGAAGCGCGGCGAGCTGCCCGAAGTGGTGCTCAACAATCTGTACAAGCAGACCCAGCTGCAGGACACTTTCGGCATCAATATGGTGGCGCTGGTCGACGGCCAGCCGCGCCTGTTGAACCTGAAGCAGATGCTCGATGCCTTCCTCGCCCACCGGCGCGAGGTGGTGACGCGGCGCACCGTTTTTGAATTGCGCAAGGCGCGCGAGCGCGGCCATATCCTCGAAGGCCTGGCGGTGGCGCTGTCGAACGTCGACGAGATCATCGCCATGATCAAACAATCGCAGACGCCGCCCGAAGCCAAACAGGCGCTGATGGCCAAGTCCTGGCGCTCGCAAATGGTGGCGGAGATGTTGCAGCGCGCCGCGGCGGACGCCTCGCGCCCCGACGGGCTTGCCGCGAATTTCGGCCTGGTCGAGGGCGGCTATTATTTGTCCGATGCCCAGGCGCAGGCGATCCTGGAGATGCGCCTGCAGCGCCTCACCGGCCTGGAGCAGGACAAGATCGTGTCCGAATACAAGGAGGTGATGCTGCAGATCACCGACTACCTCGACATCCTCGCCAAGCCCGCGCGCATCACCGCCATCATCGTCGGCGAAATGAACGCCATCAAGCAGCAGTACGGCGACAAGCGCAAGAGCGAGATCGAGCACAACCCACAGGACCTCGACGACGAGGACCTGATCACGCCGGCCGACATGGTGGTGACGCTGTCGCACACGGGTTACATCAAGTCGCAGCCGCTCGCCGACTACAGCGCGCAGCGCCGCGGCGGGCGCGGCAGGCAGGCGACGGCGACCAAGGAAGACGATTTCATCGAGCGGCTGTTCATCGCCAATACCCACGATTACATCCTGTGCTTCTCCAGCCGCGGCCGCGTGTACTGGGTCAAGGTGTACCAGGTGCCGCAGGGCAGCCGTTCGAGCCGCGGCAAGCCCATCGTCAACATGTTCCCGCTGATGGAGGGCGAGAAGATCACCGCCATCCTGCCGGTGAAGCAGTTCGACGACGGGCATTACATTTTCATGGCCACGGCGCAAGGAACGGTTAAAAAGACGCCGCTCTCGGCTTTTGCCAACCCGCGCGGCAAGGGCATCATCGCGGTGGAACTGGACGAGGGCGATTTCCTCATCGGCGTCGCCATCACCGACGGCAAGCACGACGTCATGCTGTTCTCCGACGCCGGCAAGGCGGTGCGTTTCGAGGAAGACGACGTGCGCCCCATGGGACGCGTGACGCGCGGCGTGCGCGGCATGACGCTGGACGAGGGCCAGCGGGTGATCTCCATGCTGGTGGCCGAGAACGAGAGCCAGACCGTGCTCACCGCGACCGAAAACGGCTTCGGCAAGCGCACCCCGATTTCCGAGTACACTCGTCATGGCCGCGGCACCAAGGGCATGATCGCGATCCACACGGGCGAGCGCAACGGCAGCCTGGTCGGCGCGGTGCTGGTGGAGGAGAAAGATGAGGTGATGCTGGTTTCCACCGGCGGCGTGGTCATACGGACCAGGGTGGCGCAGATTCGCGAGCAGGGGCGCTCGACCCAGGGCGTGACGCTGATCAACCTCGACGAGGGCACGCGCCTGGCCGGCATCGAAAAAGTGCTGGAGTCCGACGAAGACGCGGGCGCCGGCAATGGCGAGGGGAAGGGCATTACTGAAGGCGAGTAAGGCGCGACGCCACAGGTCGCGCATCACGCATTTGCGGAGGTAATCATGACACGGGTGTTCAATTTCAGCGCGGGTCCGGCGGTATTGCCGGAGACGGTGCTGCAGCAGGCCGCAGCGGAGATGCTCGACTGGCACGGCAGCGGCATGTCGGTGATGGAAATGAGCCACCGCGGCAAGGAATTCATTTCGATACACGCGGAAGCGGAAAAGGACCTGCGCGAACTGCTCGCCGTGCCGGGGAACTACAAGGTGCTGTTCCTCCAGGGAGGCGCGATCGCCGAGAACGCCATCGTGCCGATGAACCTGCTGCGCGGACACAAGGTGGCCGACTACGTCAACACCGGCGAATGGTCGAAGAAATCGATCAAGGAAGCGAAAAAATACTGCAGCGTGAACGTGGCCGCTTCGAGCGAGGACCGGAATTTTTGCTACATCCCGCCGCAGCCGGTCTGGAAATTGTCGAAGGACGCGGGCTACGTTCACATCTGTTCCAACGAGACCATCGGCGGACTGGAATACCACTGGGTGCCCGACACCGGCGAAGTCCCGCTGGTGGCGGACATGTCTTCGCATCTCCTGTCGCGCCCGGTGGACGTGGCGAAATACGGATTGATCTACGCCGGGGCGCAGAAAAACATGGGGCCGGCCGGACTGACGCTGGTGATCGTGCGCGACGACCTGATCGGCCAGGCCGCGGCGTTCACGCCTTCGGCTTTCGACTACAAGCAGCAGGCCGAGGCCGATTCCATGTTCAATACGCCGCCGACCTATGCCATCTATATCGCCGGGTTGGTGTTCAAGTGGCTAAAGGCACAGGGCGGTCTCGGCGAGATCGAACGGCGCAACATCGCCAAGGCCAAGCTCCTGTACGATTATTTCGACCAAAGCAGGTTCTTCGTCAGCCCGGTCGAGCCGCGCGACCGCTCGCGCATGAACCTGCCGTTCAAGCTCAAGAACGAGGCCTTGGACGAGGAATTTCTCAAAGGGGCAAAGGCGCACGGCATGGTGCAACTGAAAGGCCACCGCTCGGTCGGCGGCATGCGCGCCTCGATCTACAACGCCATGCCGATCGAGGGGGTGCAGCAACTGGTCGCGTATCTGCGCGAGTTCGAGGGCAAACATGGAAAATGAGCATGCCTAAGCCCAAACATTTCGAGGTGCTGGTGCTGAACAACATCGCTCAGGTCGGGCTGAAGCGCCTGCCCGCCGAGCGCTATCGCATCGACAAGGAAGCGGCGCACCCCGATGCCATCCTGCTGCGTTCGCAGGATTTGCACGCGATGACAATCGCGCTTTCCGTGAAGGCCATCGGCCGCGCCGGCGCCGGCACCAACAACATTCCGGTGAAAGCGATGAGCGAACGCGGCGTGCCGGTGTTCAATGCGCCCGGCGCCAATGCCAACGCGGTGAAGGAATTGGTGCTTGCCGGCATGCTGATCGCGGCGCGCAACCTCGCGCCGGCGCTGGAATTCGTGCGCGCCATCAAAGGCGCGGACGAGGCCCTGGCGAAGCGCGTGGAGGAAGGCAAGAAACAATTCGCCGGCATCGAATTGCCGCAGCATACGCTCGGCGTCATCGGCCTGGGCAAGATCGGGAGCCTGGTTGCGGACGCGGCGCTCAATCTGGGCATGAACGTGCTCGGCTATGATCCCGAGATCACGGTGGACGCGGCCTGGAGCCTGTCGGCGCAGGTGAAGAAGGCGCATTCGATCGACGAAGTGCTGAAAGCCAGCCATTTCGTCACATTGCACGTACCGCTGCTGCCGCAGACGCGCAACCTTGTGAACGCGAAGAACCTTGCGCTGGTGCGACCGGGCGCCATCCTGCTCAATTTCTCGCGCGAAGGCATCGTCGACAGTGCCGCCGTGGTCGAGGCGCTCGCCGCGCACAGGCTGAAGTACTACGTGACCGATTTTCCCGACAGCCGGCTTGCGGGCGAGCCCGGCGTGATCGCGCTGCCGCACCTCGGCGCGTCGACGCGCGAGGCCGAAGACAACTGCGCCGTGATGGTGGCGGACCAGGTGCGCGAATACCTCGAGAACGGCAATGTGTCCAATGCGGTCAATTTTCCGGACATGATCATGCCGCGCGAATCGCCCTACCGCGTCGCCATCGCCAACGCCAACGTGCCCAATATGGTGGCGCAAATTTCCACCACCATCGCCAGGGCGGGTCTGAACATCCACAACATGCTGAACAAATCCAAGGGGGAGATGGCCTATACCCTGGTCGACGTGGATAGCGCGGCGACGCCCGACCTGGTGGAGCAACTGGGCAAGATCGAGGGCGTGCTCGCGGTGCGCTATCTGCCGGTGCAGGATTGAAGCCGACATGAGCAAAGAGCTGGCCAGGCTGCGCGCGCGAATCGACGCGCTCGATGGGCGCCTGCTGGGCGCTTTGAACGAGCGCGCCCGGCTTGCCGCTGCGGTGGGCAAGCTCAAGCAGGGGAGCCAGGTTTACCGGCCGGAGCGCGAAGCCCAGGTGTTGCGCCGGATTCTGGAAAAGAACCCCGGTCCGCTTGGCCGGGAAGCGCTCGCGCGGGTGTACGCGGAAATCATTTCCGCCTGCCGCGCCCTGGAACAGCCGCTGGCAGTCTCCTATCTTGGTCCCGCCGGCACCTTCAGCGAAATGGCGGTACGCAAGGTATTCGGCAGCGGCGTGCGCGCGCAGCCCTGCGGGTCGATCGACGAGGTATTTCGCCAGGCCGAGACCGGCGCCGTGAACTACGGCGTAGTGCCGGTGGAGAATTCGAGCGAAGGGGCGATCGGCAGGACGCACGACCTGCTGCTCAGCACGGCGCTCAAAATCTGCGCCGAGACGGTGCTGCGCGTGCGCCAGAATCTGATGTCCAAGTCCGGTTCACTGAAAAAAATCGTGCGCGTCTATTCCCATCCGCAATCGCTGGCGCAGTGCAACCAGTGGTTGAGCCGCAAGCTGCCCGATGCGGAGCGCATTCCGGTGGCGAGCAATGCAGAAGCGGCGCGCCTGGCGGCGCGGGAGACTGGCGCGGCGGCGATCGCCGGCGATGTCGCCCTCCAGCACCATGGCCTGAAACTGGTGGCGAGGAATATCGAGGACGATCCCAACAATACGACGCGCTTCCTGGTGCTGGGCGATCACGATGCCGCGCCCTCGGGCAAGGACCTGACTTCAATCGTGATGTCGGCGCCCAACCGGCCCGGCGCAGTGCACGCGCTGCTTACGCCCATCGCCAAGTACGGCGTCAGCATGAGCCGGCTGGAATCGCGCCCGGCGCGCACCGGGCGCTGGGAATACATGTTCTACGTCGACGTGCAGGGCCATCGCCAGGATCCCAAGGTGGCCAAGGCGCTGGCGGAACTGGAAAAGCTCGCGCCGTTCCTCAAGATTCTCGGTTCCTATCCCGCCGCGGTGCTCTAGCGCTTCGGCACACCCGCGGCCGCCGCCAAACTCATGTCGGACATCATGGACCTTTGCGAACTGTCTCCCGCCTACGTGCGCGCCATCGCGCCGTATCAGCCGGGCAAGCCGATCACGGAACTCGCGCGCGAGTTCGGACTCGACGAAAAGTCGATCGTAAAGCTCGCATCGAACGAGAACCCGCGCGGAATTTCGCCCAAGGCGCTCGCGGCGATCAAGGCGGCGCTGCCGGAACTGGGCCGCTATCCGGACGGTTTCGATCTGACGCAGGCACTGTCGGAAAAATTGGCCGTGCCGGCGCAGCAGATCGTGCTCGGCAACGGCTCGAACGACGTGCTCGAACTGGCCGGCATGGCGTTTCTCGCGCCGGGCTGCTCCGCCGTGTATTCGCAGCACGCTTTCGCCGTCTACCCGCTGGCGACGCAGGCGCGCGGCGCGCACAGCATCGTTACCCCGGCGAAGAACTTCGGCCACGACCTGGAGGCGATGCTCGCGGCGATCCGGCCCGATACCCGCGTGGTTTTCATCGCCAATCCGAACAACCCGACCGGCACCATGCTCACCGCGGCGGAGCTGGAATCGTTCCTGCGCCGGGCGCCGAAGAACGTGATCATCGTGCTGGACGAGGCCTACAACGAATATCTGGACCCGGCGCTGCGCTGCCCGAGCATCGGCTGGATCGCAAGCTATCCCAACCTGATCGTCACGCGCACCTTCTCCAAGGTCTACGGACTTGCCGGACTGCGCGTGGGCTACGCCGTCTGCCGCCCGGAGATCGCAGATCTGCTCAACCGCGTGCGCCAGCCGTTCAACGTCAATAATCTCGCGATAGTCGGCGCCGTCGCGGCGTTGACCGACCACGATTTCCTGCGCGAGAGCTTCGAGCTCAACCTCACCGGCATGCAACAGCTGCAGGATGGTTGCAAACGCCTGGGCATTTCATGGATTCCCTCGTACGCGAACTTCATCACGGTCGAAATTCCGCGCGTGAACGATCAAAGCCAAGGCGGCGCGGTGTTTCAGAAGTTGCTGCGCAAGGGTGTGATCGTGCGTCCCCTGGCCGGCTACGCCATGCCGGATCATTTGCGCGTGACCATCGGTTTACCGAGCGAGAACGCGCGCTTCCTCGGGGCGCTGAACCAGGTGCTCAAGGCCTGAAGCGCGTGGCAGGGTCCCGTCTCGATACGGTAGTCATTTTCGGCGTCGGCTTGATCGGCGGCTCGTTCGCGCTCGGGTTGAAGGCGGCCGGTGCGGCGAAGCGCGTTATCGGCCTGGGGCGCAACCCGGTCAATCTGCAGCGCGCGCTGAAACTCGGCGTCATCGACGAGGCAAGTGACAACCCTGCCATCGTGGCCGGGGCCGACCTGGTGCTGATCGCCACGCCGGTCGGCCAAATGGGCGCGATCATGGGCGCCATCGCCCCGCATCTGCGCTCGGGTACGGTAGTGACCGATGGCGGCAGCACCAAGCAGGACGTGGTCGCGCTGGCGTACCGCCTGTTGAAGAGCCGAGCGGCCCAGTTCGTGCCCGGCCATCCGATCGCGGGCGCCGAGCACAGTGGCGTAGCGGCAGCGCGCGCCGATCTGTTCCGCAAGCGCAGGGTGGTGCTGACCCCGCTGCCCGAGAACAGCGAGCGCAGCATCCGCAGGGTGCGCGCCGCCTGGCGCGGTTGCGGCGCCACGCTGTATCGCATGCAGCCGGCCGAGCATGACCGGGTGTTCGCCGCGGTGAGCCACCTGCCGCACCTATTGTCCTACGCGTTGGTGGACCAGGTAGCGCGTCATGCGAACGGCAAGCAATTGTTCGACTATGCTGCCGGCGGCTTTCGCGATTTCACCCGCATCGCCTCCAGCCATCCGGAAATGTGGCGCGATATCTGCGTCGCCAATCGCAAGGCGCTGCTGGAGGAATTGGCCGGCTATCAGCGCGAACTCGCCGAAGTGAAGCGATTGCTGCAACAGGGAGACGCGGCGGGACTGGAAAAAATCTTCGCGCGCGCGCGCGCGGCGCGCAACAAATGGCTGAAGAAGCAGCAATGACGCGGCTTATCGCCTGATTGCCCCGGTGCCAGCCGTGGAATTTCTCGATCTCGCACCGATACGCAGCGTCGCCGGTACGGTCAAGCTGCCCGGATCGAAGAGCATCTCCAATCGCTTGCTGCTGCTCGCGGCGCTCGCCTCGGGCGAGACGCGCCTCCTCGACCTGCTCGATTCAGACGACACGCGCATCATGCTCGCCGCCTTGCGTACGCTCGGCATCGCCGTGAAGCAGGAACGCGGCGCGACTAGCGTGACGGGTGCGGGCGGCGCATTTCCGGTCAAGTCCGCCGAATTGCTTCTCGGCAACGCCGGCACCGCGTTCCGGCCGCTGACCGCCGCGCTGGCGCTCAGCGGCGGCGAGTATCGTCTGACTGGCGTGGCGCGCATGCACGAGCGGCCGATCGGCGATCTGGTCGATGCATTGCGCCGGTTCGGTGCCCGCATCGATTATCTGGGCAAGGCCGGTTTTCCGCCACTGCACATAAAAGCCGCGACAATTCGCGCTGGCGGCAAAGTGAGTGTGCGCGGTGATGTGTCGAGTCAGTTTCTTTCCGCGCTGCTGATGGCGCTGCCGCTGGCCGGCGGCGAAACCACGGTGGCAGTCGAGGGCGAACTGATTTCCAAGCCTTATGTGGAAATCACGCTGAATACGATGCGCCGCTTCGGCGTCGAAGTCGGGCGCAAGGGCTGGGCCGAGTTCACCATTCCAGCGGGTGCGCGTTACACGAGTCCGGGCGAGATCTGGGTCGAGGGCGATGCGTCGTCGGCTTCCTACTTTCTCGCGGCGGGCGCCATCGGCGGCGGGCCGGTGCGCGTCGAGGGCGTGGGACGCGCGAGTATCCAGGGGGACGTGCGCTTCGCCGAAGCTCTGGAGCAAATGGGCGCGCGCATCGCCATGGGCGAGAACTGGATCGAGGCGAGCGCGCCGCCGGGCGGAAAACTGCGGGCCATCGACGCCGACTTCAACCATATCCCCGACGCGGCCATGACCCTCGCGGTGGCGGCGCTGTTCGCCGACGGAACTTGCACGTTGCGCAACATCGGCAGCTGGCGTGTCAAGGAAACCGACCGCATCGCCGCCATGGCGACCGAGTTGAGAAAACTGGGCGCGACGGTGGAGGAGGGCAAGGACTGGCTGCGCGTGACCTCGCCTGCCGCGCTGCGCCCGGCTGCCATCGACACCTACGACGACCATCGCATGGCGATGTGCTTTTCGCTCGCTGCGCTGGGCGGCGTGACCGTGCGCATCAACGACCCGCAGTGTGTGAACAAGACGTTTCCGGAATATTTCGAGGTGCTTTCCCAGATTTCGCATTGACGCAGGCGCGAATACCCCAATAATGGGCGTCATGGCGAATCGACCCGAAAAGGCCGTAGACAAGTTCATCACGCGCTGGCAATCCGCCAGCGGCTCTGAGCGTGCGAACTATCAGCTTTTCGTGCATGAGTTGTGCGCCCTGCTCGAATTGCCCACGCCCGACCCGGCGCGCGAGGACACGCGCGACAACGCCTACGTATTCGAGCGCCGCATCACTTTCCGCCACGGCGACGGCACCGAGTCGCCCGGTTTCATCGACTGCTACCGCCGCGCGACGTTCGTGCTCGAAGCGAAGAAGGTCAAACAGACCGGGGGCAAGGGTTTCGACGATGCTCTTCTGCGCGCCCGTGGCCAGGCCGAGCAATATGCCCGCGCGCTGCCGGCCTCAGAAAGCCGCCCGCCGTTCTTGCTGGTGGTCGATGTCGGCAACGTGATTGAGCTGTACGCCGAATTCACCCGCTCCGGCGCAACCTACACGCCGTTTCCCGATCCGCGTTCGCACCGAATTCAACTCACCGGCCTGCGCGACGAAACCACCCGAGCGCGGCTGCGCGCGGTGTGGCTTGATCCGCTATCGCTAGACCCGACGAGGCTTTCCGCCAAGGTCACGCGCGAGGTGGCCGAGCGGCTGGCCGAAGTGGCCCGTGTGCTCGAAGCGGCCGGACACGCGCCCGAGGTCGTCGCGGGTTTTCTGAGCCGTTGCTTGTTTTCCATGTTCGCCGAAGATGTCGGTCTGTTGCCAAAACGCGCGTTCGTCGATCTGCTCGAAAGTTTGAAAGACAAGCCCGAGCAATTCATGCCGCTGGTGGGCGAAGTCTGGCGCGCGATGGATCGCGGTGAATTCTCCGCTGCCGTTCGCGCCGATCTGTTGAAGTTCAACGGCAAGCTGTTCAAGAACCCGCAGGTGCTGCCGCTCAATCGCGATCAGATCGAGCTGCTGCTGGTGGCCGCACGCGCCAACTGGCGCGAGGTCGAGCCCGCCATTTTCGGCACGCTGCTCGAACGCGCTCTCGATCCCACCGAGCGCCATGCGCTCGGCGCGCATTACACGCCGCGCGCTTATGTCGAACGGCTGGTGCTGCCGACCATCGTCGAACCGCTGCGCGAGGACTGGAAGAACGCCCAGGCCGCGGCGCTGGTGCTGGCCGGCGAGGGCAAGCTGAAAGAGGCGCAGCAGCAGGTGCGGGAGTTTCTCAGGCATCTGTGCGAAGTGCGCGTGCTCGACCCGGCGTGCGGCTCGGGCAATTTTCTGTACGTGACGCTCGAACACCTGAAGCGGCTCGAAGGTGAGATTCTCAATCAACTGGATGAACTCGGAGATACCCAAGGCCGTTTGGATCTCCAGGGCGTTTCCGTCGATCCCCATCAACTGCTCGGCATCGAACTCAACCCGCGCGCGGCCGAGATCGCCGAGATGGTGCTGTGGATCGGCTATCTGCAGTGGCACTTCCGCACGCGCGGCCAGGTCATGCCGCCGCAGCCGGTGCTGAAAGATTTTCACAACATCGAATGCCGCGACGCCGTGCTCGCGTACGACCGGATGGAATGGGTGACCGACGAGCGCGGCGTGCCGGTCACGCGCTGGGACGGCAAAACGACGAAGAAGCACCCGGTCACGGGAGAGGAAGTGCCGGACGAAACGGCAACTATGGTGGCGGAGAAGTACGTCAATCCGCGCAAGGCGGAGTGGCCGCAGGCGGATTTCGTGGTTGGGAATCCGCCGTTTATTGGCAAGGGTAAGATTCGGGAAGCGCTTGGAGACGGGTACGTAGAGGCGCTGAGAATTGCTTGCTCAGATGTTCCTGACTCAGCCGATTTCGTCATGTACTGGTGGGATCATGCCGCGGAACTTACGCGAACCGGCAAGCTGCGGCGATTCGGCCTTATTACCACGAATAGTCTTCGCCAGATTTTTAACAGGCGTATTGTTGAACGGCATTTGAATGCGAAGCCGCCATTGGCGCTTGCGTTCGCCATTCCCGATCATCCGTGGGTTGACAGCGCAAACGGAGCGGCAGTCCGAATCGCCATGACTGTTGGAACTAACTTGAGCGTCACGGGTGAGGTGCTTGAAGTCGTTAGCGAGGTTGACACTGGTGAAGATGCACGTCGAGTGGATTTCAAAGGGCAACGAGGCACAGTTGGTGCGGACCTACGGGCAGGTGCATCAGTTGCAGCAACTGTCCCACTTACCGCAAACGCTTTGATTGCAAGCACTGGCTTCATTTTGGGTGGGCGTGGCTTTATTCTTTCAGCAGATGACGCTGAGTCGTGGCAACAGTCGCAAGAGGCTTCCCATATCTTTCCGTTACGCAATGGGGAGGATCTTCTCAACAAAAATCGCAATATGTTCGTCATCGATGCTCATGGACTTGAAGAGGCTGAGTTACGCGACAAGGCACCTAGAACGTGGCAACGGCTTTATGAGCGGGTTTACCCTGAGCGGCAACAAAATCGCGACATTCGATTACGGGAAAAATGGTGGCTGTTTCGACGTTCTAATGAACAGGTGCGGGCAGCTATTGCATCCCTTCCACGATTTATCGTTACCGTCGAAACGGCAAAGCACCGCGTATTCACGTTTCTGGAGCAAGGGTGTCGCCCTGAACACGTCCTGATCGTTGTCGGAATGCAAGACGCTGCCTTACTGGGAGTTTTGTCGAGCTATGTACACGTTACGTGGGCACTCGCCGCGGGCGGGACTCTCGAAGATCGGCCACGCTACAACAAGTCACGTTGCTTCGAGACTTTCCCGTTCCCTGATGCCAAACCCGGGATCAAGACCCGCGTCCGCGATGTCGCAGAACAACTCGATGCCCACCGCAAGCGCCAGCAGGCACAGCACGCCGACCTCACGCTCACCGGTATGTACAACGTGCTCGAAAAACTGAAGACCGGCGAAGCGCTCAGCGCAAAAGAGAAAGTGATCCACGAGCACGGGCTGGTTGCTGTGCTCAAGACGCTGCACGACGAACTCGACCGCGCGGTGCTCGGTGCCTACGGCTGGAGCGATCTCGCGCCGCTTGTGGAAGTGGTGAACGGTAACGCTGCGCCCGGCGCGGGCGGCACGCCGGCGACGAGCGACGACGGCAAGCGCGCGCTCGACGATGCGCTGCTCAAACGTTTGGTCGCGCTCAACGCGGAGCGCGCGGCCGAGGAGCAGCGGGGCCTGGTCCGCTGGCTGCGGCCCGAGTTCCAGATTCCGGCATCGGGCCAGCCGCAAACGCAGCCGGCCGAGCAGCTTGAGATCGACACCGGCGAAGAAGTTGCGGTTGTCGCCAAACCCGGCGAGCGCCGCCCGTGGCCGGCCACGCTACCCGCGCAGGTCAAGGCGGTCGCCGAAGTACTGACTGCGGCACGCGCACCGCTGGCCGACGATGCCATCGCGGCCTGCTTCACCGGTCGCGGTGCGTGGAAGAAGCGCCTGCCGCAGATCATCGACACGCTAGTAGCCGTGGGTCGCGTGCGCCGAAGAAGAGATGGGCTCGCTGTCATAGCGTGACCGTCGCAGCGGTATAACAAGAATCTGTGGGCCTTGACTGCCGTCAACGAAATGGGTATTCGGCTCGCCTGCGCAGGGTGCTGCAACAATTGCTCACTTGATCGCGCTGAACAATCGCACAACTTCTGCAACGAGGTATAGCTCGTCTTCTTTAGTGACAATCCGAGCATGCATTGTCGCCATACGAATTGGTTGCAGGCGTTGAAGTGATTCACGAACGCTTGCCTTTTTCTTGAACCTAGTCTCAAAGATTTCGCGCCAGTGGTCTTGCTTACAGATGATTGTTTCATAGTCAGTGAAATCAGCGACCTCGATGAACGTTAAGCTGACCCCGTTGCTTTCGGCTTTTTGCTTCTTGAATTCCCACTGTTCATAAAGTTTTGGGGCTAGCCGTTTCCTTGGCCAATCGGGGCCGTACTGGGTAGTCATCGCATCATCGATAAATTGACGCAGCCGTCTCTCGAATCTTTGCAATTGGTCATGACATTTGTTCGTTCGCCGCAGACCATCCTCTACTTCCGGATCAGTCGAGGGCCGGACAATATGTCCGTAGATCTCAATCTCTAGAGATTCGCCATCAAGACCCGCAAGCTCAAGGCTTTGGCGGAAAGCTGCCTCTGGGAAATCAGTGAGTGCCGTGTTGAAGCCTCGATTGACGTAGAAATCAGTCCGGGCAACAGGGTCGATGAATACCGACTCAGGGAAAGTAATCTTGTCTCGCCAGTCACCAAAATCAAAACGAAGAGCCGCGGTCAATCCTGGGTCGAATCCCTTAATCGTCCTTAGTGCATTGCCCATGCCCTGCAATTCAAGGATGGCCGTGACGGACCTCGCCGACTCTATTCTATGAAGCCAAGGAGTTGTCATCGCCTCAAGGGAGCGTTGCCGGTCAAAGATGTCCTTGGTATGTCGTTGGGCGAACTCGGCAATGGCTCCGAATTGATGCGACTCTAGAAGGTGAGTAGCCTCGAATGCCTGCGGAAGCCGGAACATGGCTTCATGGCTTTTCAGTAAGTCACGAGTCTCCTTTAGCTGTTCTCCTAGCCCGGCTGCGATAGCGGCAGACATGGACTCTCTCTGGGCCAGCCCTCGAGCCGCGTCCAATATCAGATCCTCATTGCGATAGATGGCCCTTGCCAACATGGCGCTTACAGAACTTTCCTCCAAGTAGCGTTGGGCATTCTGGAGCGGACTTGTCGCAGCTCGCATCAGGTCTTGCTCACGATTGAGGTGCGCAGCAATGCACACATTCACCGAGTTCTCGTCCAGAATATGTTTGGTGTCCGCTATGGCACCAATATCGATATTGCCAAGAGTTCTTCGGAGTTCTTCTTGCGCATCAAGGTTGCGTCTTGCTTCAGCCAGGGCACCCATATTGATGTTGCCGAGCGCGGCGAATGAGCTTCGGCCCAACAGTTCTTTCTGCTTCTCCGCTTGCTTGACCCGCTCGGCCATAAGCCAATCGACTATCTTTGCTATGCGCGCATCGCATGGTTCCGTCGGTACATCAGAGGGACGGTGACGCAACGCGTCACGACCTACACTCCAAAGCCGATTGAAGTGACTAGGATCGAGCATTGCCTGAGCAATTTGTGACAAATCCTCTTCCGGAAGCCCCTCAATCTCGGCCTGCGACAACCTTGCCGGCTTCGGCTGAGTTTCCTTGTCGTAGTCCAATCGACTTGCTAGACATGATATTGATGTCAGTAGTTTTTGTCGGGGTGTCGCCGACTTCGGTAGGCGGGACAGCGCGATGAGGTCTTGCTCTCGCATGCCATACAGGAAGAGTTGACCACTAGAAAGATCCAGGACAGCTTTCGGTTTTAGAAAACTTGAGATGTCGAGAGCCATATCGTCCTGACCTTTGATGAAGACTCAATCAAGCCACTTCGCGCGAAGCGGTAACCATTGCAATATGAATGCTTCCACACTTTGAATTGCCAGTACTGAATGGTTACTGGAGTCAAGTGTCTTTGGAATCTGGGCGCATGAAAACTATTTCGTCACCGACCATCAATATTCGCTCTATTCGTCATCGCCAATGGGCTCGGGCACGAATACGCGCTTGAGGGGCACCAGACCTTTGTAGCGGGAGTCGAACTGCTCATAGTGACTCAGTACCAGGTCAACCAATTCAGCGCCGTCGATAAGCCGGAGATTGCTCTTGCTTCTGGCAAAGTTCTTTGCTTGTGTCGTGAATATTCCGAGGGTGACGAGCAATCCATACTCGCTGGCAGATACCTTTCCATAAAGCGCTGACACCACGGGATCGCCGATAGACCCCTCGGTACTCTTGACCTGAACCTTGATAATGGGGGGCTCGAAGCCGAGTTCATCCTTATGTGCAACGATATCGATACCGCCCTCGGGCCCTTCCGGCGACACGCGCGTGCGATAACCCATTGTCCCCAGAAGATGCGCTACGAAATCAGAAAAAGGATGGCCCTTTAATTCCTGCGCCAGACGCTTAAGTATAAAATCCCTGGTGTTTTCTTCGATATTTTCCGCAACCACCGCAACTGTCGTGTCTTTCTTTACCAGAGTCTCAGGGATTGCCTTCCCTTCTAGAGCTGCCAGGAACTCTTCCGCATAGGTTTTGATTTGAAAGAACGTCATTGCAGACCCGGATTCGTACAGCGCGCCTTGCGAGAAGGCAGTGCGTGGGACGTGCTTTAACCATTTGACCGTCCTTGTTTGCGGATGAACCGGGTCAAGATCCGGACGAAACTTATACTTGCCGGTTACCTCTCCAATGTGAATCTGTCTGTCAATCTTCGATGGGTATACAACGATGTCGCCGACATTCAGCTCATGAACAAATCGGTAAATCTGACTAAATGAAACGCTGATTTGCGCCGGGCTTCGATCGGGAAATGCTTTCTCGGCTGCAGTCCTGAATGAAGCCCGATCACGGGCGAGCCCACTGACATCTCCCATTGGGCCCCAGCCCAACGCGATGACGTTTCGCTGCAAGAACAAGCCATCGGCAACTCCGTGGCGTCCACCATGAATACCCCAGATCGTTTTCTCGGCCATGCCGTTCCCCAGATGGAAAACATCCAAATCGCAGTTTGAAGCCTATTATCGCAACAATAAATCAATCCAAGATGAAATCGCAAGGACCGCTAACAAAAGCATCAAGCGGGCTCGAAGAACAATCGGACCGAGCATATAGCTGCACAGCACAATCGCCCGCAAAGCCAATGCACATGCGGCTTTCCGATATTTGAAGATGTTCTTACGACGGATCGTTCAGGCGCGCTCGATTTGCCGCAGCGCGTCGGTCGCCGTGATGATGGAAATGCCGTGATAGGTTTTAAGATTGCGTAAGTGAGGATCTCCCGAGCCTATGAGATCGGCCTGCGCTGCCAGGGCACAGGCGAGCACCGCATCGTCGGCGGGGTCTTTTGTGACTATGGACGCGATGCCTGCGGGGGCGACGATCATGGCGAGTGCCGCGTAACCGTCAAAGATTTCGCTGACGTTGAGCGCCCTGGCTTGAAGTTGCCCGGCAAACTTCTCGCGCGCCAGCACGCCGCGCAGTTCGGCGAGCAAGGACACGCTGGTATAAAGCGTGATGGATTTTATCTGTGCTGCGTCGATCAACTTGCCCGGCGTTCCCTGCCACAACAAGCCTGAAATGACAGTGTTGGTGTCAAGAACCAGCCGCACGGCGAACTTGAGCGCGATAGTCGTCAATCTCCGCCTGAATTTCTTCAGACGTCATGGGGGGCAAAGGCTTGGTCGCCAGCGATTCACGTACGACAGCCAAGCGTTCGACGCGCCTGGCGCGCAACGCCTCGCGCAACAGCCGTTCCAGTTCTTCCGGCGTGAGCAATCCCGCCTGCCGAGCTTCGTTGGCGAGGCTGTCGGGCAAATTGAGTTTGACTTCCAGTGTGGTCATTGCCAATCCTTACGAGTACCTCATGTTGTGATGATAGCGCAACCGCTGATATAGCGGCACGCTGTCATCTTCGGGGCCATGGTAGACCTGTCTACCGAGAGGATGACACCTTTTCGTTATGCTGCTCTGGAAACGCAGAGCATCCATCGGCAATTTCCCCTTGACGCGCCGAAGAGAGCAACCCATCAACAAGAATGAGAACAATATGGCGCCGCCGCTTACGGTCGAGGCGATCGCCGGCCGCATTCTGCTGCTGCGTGGCCGGCGCGTCATGCTCGATGCGGACCTCGCCGCGCTCTACGGCATTTCAACCGGGCGATTTAACGAGGCGGTGCGCCGCAACCTGGCCCGATTTCCTGGGGATCTTATGTTCCCATTGACGAATCAAGACCTTGCCGCTTTGCGATCGCAAATTGCGATCTTAAAGGAGGCCGGGCGTGGTCAGCACCGCAAATTCTTCTTCGATTTTCTGCTGCGGCACCCGGATGGCTTCCCACGCCGAGTGCTTCTACAATCCCGATCAGGCGCCTAGTCTTCGGTGCCAGCAATCAGGAGCCATGATGACTACCGTACAGATCACGTTGCCAGATCAACTGGCACAGGAAGCTCAACGAGCCGGCCTGTTGTCGCAAGTGGCGCTGGAGAAGTGGTTGCGCGAGCAACTCAAGGCGCAGCGCGTCGATGAGCTATTTGCGGCGATGGATCGCATGGCCGCGGTTGATGAACCGCCCGCGATGTCGCCGGAAGAAGTGGCCGACGAGATCGCCGCAATGCGCGCCGCACGACGCGGCACGGCCGCGCGTTGATGCGGTTGGTGCTCGATACGAATGTCGTCGCATCGGCACTGTTGTGGGGCGGTGTGCCGCGGCAGTTGTTGCAGGACGGCCGCGAGAAGCGGGTAAGCCTTTTTACCAGCATCCGGCTACTGGCCGAATTGACCGACATCCTCGTTCGGCCCAAGTTCAAGAGGAAACTGGCGGCTTCAGGGCTAACCATCGAACAGATTGTGGATCGTTAATTTGCTTCCACTGGGCAGCTTCGAGGGCATATCTATCGTCTCGCCCGCCGAGGCGCTTCGCATCATCAGCGCTTGAAGATGCGCAGGTGGTCGCGGAGCGCGGGAGGCAGTCCGGTCCACTGGATCCTGGGCATTACTCGCCGAAGGTCATGCGGGCCAACTCCGCCTTGAGACGTTCGTGCTCTTTCGCATCGCTGGACCGAGCCAGGCGGTCGGCCAGCTCGAAGAAGCGTTTCCTTTCCTGCTCCCGGGCTTCGATACCGGATTCGATGAGATCAACAATGATGCGGTTGGCGCTCGTGCTGCTCGACTTCGCCAGGGATTTCACCTGGCGAGCGACGCGCGCGGGGAGGCTTACGCTCTGACGGACGGACTTTTCGGCGATCGACATGGAACCAGAATACACCATCTTGCACCAGAATGCACCGGAAACGACAATGCATTCGCCTCTGTGATTGCCGAACCCGATTCCGTTTGCGTGACGCGCCACCAGGTAATACCATTTGCAGCCGGTAATACATCTGGGGCACATCGATGTACAGCAGCACGCTTACGACAAAAGGCCAGGTCACAATTCCGAAGCCCTTGCGCGATTACCTCGGCCTCTCGCCGGGGGACACGGTAGGCTTCGAGTATACGGACGACGGCGCAGTGCGCATCGTGGCGCCGCGCAAGCCTGGCCAGGGCAAGGGCAGTAAGGCGAGCCGGTTCTCGGCGCTGCGTGGCACGCGCAAGACGGGCGTGAGCACGGATGAGATCATGAACCTGCTGCGCGGCTATGGCGACGACGCCGGCGATCCGGGATTCAAAGCTGGAAAGAATTGATCCTGATTGAACCAAAATAATAGTCTCGCACCGAGGTTCTGATCTTGAACGCATCAAGCAAAGCAGTCCCGGTGATCGCCATCGATGGTCCTTCGGCCTCGGGCAAAGGCACGATCGCCGAGCGGGTGGCCGGGGCGCTTGGTTTTCATTGTCTCGACAGCGGGGCGCTATATCGCCTGGTCGCGCTGGCAGCCTTGCAGGCAGGGCTGGATCTGGATGAAGAAATGGCGCTGGCCGGGCTGGCGAGACAGCTGGATGTTCGCTTTAATGTAGGAATTATACTACTTAATAATCTTAATGTTACAGATGATATTAGAAGTGAAATCTGCGGTATGGGGGCGTCCAAGGTCGCCGCCCTGCCAGGGGTGCGTCAGGCGCTGCTCGAGCGCCAACGGGCGTTTCGTGCCCCTCCGGGGCTGGTCGCGGAGGGCCGCGACATGGGCACGGTGGTGTTCCCGGATGCGCTTCTCAAGGTGTTTCTCACCGCAAGCGCCGAGGCGCGCGCGGAGCGCAGGTATAAGCAGTTGAAAGAAAAAGGAATCGATGCTAATATTCGAACCCTTTTGCAGGAATTGCGTGAACGCGACGAGCGCGACAGCGCCAGAAGCGCCGCGCCCCTGAAGAAGGCCGCCGATGCCCGGGAACTGGATAGCACCGGATTCGGCATAGATGAAGTTGTGCGCCAGGTGCTTGAATGGCATCGGCAAAATGCAGCAAGGGTGGCGGGCTCAGATCGCTGATTCGAGCCCGCTTTATGTTTAATCAACCCCGTCCGCAAGGGCGGTGAATCAGGTAAACAAATCAAATGTCCAATCTTTCCCCCGCGGTCGCCTCCAACGAAAATAATTTCGCAGCACTGTTCGAAGAAAGCCTGACGCGCCAGGAGATGCGCATCGGCGAGGTGATCACCGCAGAAGTTGTTCGCGTAGATATGAATTTCGTGGTGGTGAACGCCGGACTCAAGTCCGAGAGCTTCATCCCGGTCGAGGAATTCCGCAACGACGCCGGCGAGGTCGAGGCCAAAGTCGGCGATTTCGTCAGTGTCGCCATCGAGGCGCTGGAAGACGGCTTCGGCGAAACACGCCTGTCGCGCGACAAGGCCAAGCGCCTGTCCGCGTGGATGGACCTGGAAAAGGCCCTGGAAACGGGGGAACTGGTTTCAGGCGTGATCAGCGGCAAAGTCAAAGGTGGCCTGACCGTCATGGTCAACGGCATCCGCGCGTTTCTTCCCGGGTCGCTCGTGGACATCCGACCGGTCAAGGACACGACGCCGTTCGAGGGCAAGACCATGGAGTTCAAGGTCATCAAGCTCGACCGCAAGCGCAACAACGTGGTGGTATCGCGCCGCGCCGTGCTCGAAGCGAGCCAGGGCGAAGAGCGGCATAAGCTGCTGCAGACCCTGTCCGAGGGCACGGTGGTGAAGGGCATCGTCAAGAACATCACCGACTACGGCGCATTCGTCGACTTGGGCGGCATCGACGGCCTACTGCACATCACCGATCTCGCTTGGCGCCGCGTCAAGCATCCGTCCGAGGTGCTCAACGTGGGCGACGAGGTCACCGCCAAGATTCTGAAGTTCGACCAGGAGAAGAACCGCGTTTCGCTCGGCATGAAGCAGTTGGGCGAAGATCCGTGGGTGGGCCTGTCGCGCCGCTATCCGACCACCACGCGCCTGTTCGGCAAGGTCACCAATCTCACCGATTACGGCGCGTTCGTCGAGGTTGAGCAGGGGATCGAGGGTCTGGTGCACGTGTCCGAGATGGACTGGACCAACAAGAACGTGCATCCGTCCAAGGTGGTGCAGCTCGGCGACGAGGTGGAGGTGATGATCCTCGAAATCGACGAAGAGCGCCGCCGCATTTCGCTGGGGATGAAACAATGCCTGCCCAATCCCTGGGGCGAGTTCGCCATCAATTTCAAGAAAGGCGACCGCGTCAAAGGCCAGATCAAGTCGATTACCGACTTCGGCGTGTTCATCGGGCTGCCGGGCGGCATCGACGGCCTGGTGCACCTGTCGGACCTTTCCTGGAGCGCGACCGGCGAAGAGGCGGTGCGCAACTACAAGAAGGGCGACGAAGTCGAGGCGGTGGTGCTGGCGATCGACACGGAGCGCGAGCGCATTTCTCTCGGCATCAAACAGATGGACGGCGATCCTTTCACCAACTACATCGCCACCCACGAGAAGAACAGCGTGGTGCAGGGCACGGTGAAATCGGTCGACGCGAAAGGTGCGGTGATCGCGCTCGAAGGCGATGTCGAGGGCTACCTGCGCGTCTCCGAAGTGGCACGCGAGCGCGTCGAGGACCTGCAGCATCACCTGAAGGAAGGCGATGCGGTGACGGCGATGATCATCAATATCGACCGCAAGAACCGTTCGATCAACCTCTCCATCAAGGCCAAGGATATGGCCGAGGAGCACGATGCGATGAGCAAATTGCAGAGCGACAGCGCCGCCAGCAGCGGCAGCACCAGTCTTGGGGCACTGCTGAAAGCGAAGCTGGACAACAAAAACTCTCAGCAATAAAAAAGGGGCAGGGAGATGACGAAGTCCGAATTGATCGGCCGGCTGGCTGCGCGTTATCCGCAACTGGTTGCCAAGGACGCCGAGTTCGCGGTAAAGACCATCCTCGATGCCATGACCCTGAGCCTGGTCAAGGGCCAACGCATCGAAATCCGCGGCTTCGGCAGCTTCGGGCTGAATTATCGCCCGCCGCGCACAGGCAGGAATCCAAAGTCGGGCGACAAGGTCCAGGTGCCGGAGAAGTTCGTGCCGCACTTCAAAGCCGGCAAGGAACTGCGTGAGCGCGTGGACTCGAATTAGCGCGCGGGCGGCGAGCGCAAGCAAGCGGCATCGTTTAGATGCCGCTTGTTTTTTCTGAGGCGATTCACTTATGCGCATCCTTTCCTGGACCCTGCGCATCATTCTGTTCCTGGCGCTGTTCCTGCTTGCGCTGAAGAACACCGACACGGTCAGCCTGCGGCTTTATTTCGACCAGGTGTGGCAGGCCCCGCTGATCCTGGTGCTGCTGGTGTTTTTCGCCGCGGGCGCCGCGATGGGCGTGCTCGCCACGCTGGCCACGGTGTTCAGGCAGCGGCGCGACATCGCGCGGCTGCAAAGCGAACTGCGCGGCCGTGCCCGGGACGATAGCCCGGTTCCCCCCATCGCCGACGGCGACGTCGACCCGCACCACCGAATCTAGCCCAGCCGCATGGAATTCGAATTCTGGTGGCTGCTCGCGTTTCCGCTGTTCTTCGGCCTGGGATGGCTCGCGGCGCGCATCGACATCAAGCACCTGGTGTCGGAATCGCGCTCGCTGCCGCGCTCCTATTTCAAGGGGCTCAATTTCCTGCTCAACGAGCAGCCGGACAAGGCGATCGAAGCCTTCATCGAGGTGGTCAAGGTCGATCCCGAGACGATCGAGCTGCACTTCGCGCTGGGCAGCCTGTTTCGCCGCCGCGGCGAAACCGAGCGCGCCATCCGCATGCACCAGAATCTGCTCGAGCGCGGGGACCTGGGCCAGGAGCAGCGGCTTGCCGCCCTGTTCGAACTGGGACAGGATTATCTCAAGGCGGGATTGCTCGACCGTGCCGAGGAAGTATTCAGGAAGCTGCGCGACACGCCGCATCGCGGCGCCGCGTTGAAGGCGCTGCTCGACATCTATCAGCAGGAAAAGGACTGGGAAAAGACCATAGGCGTGGCCGGTGAACTCGGCGCGGACCAGGGCCAGTCCTGGACCAAGGAGATCGCAAACTACTACTGCGAGCTCGCGACGATCGAAATGACCCACTCGCGCACAGAGGCGGCTCTTGCGCGCCTGGAGCAGGCGCTCAATTCCAACCGCAAATGCGCGCGCGCCAATGTGCTGCTTGGGGACATGCGCGCGGTCGCGGGCGATCACGAAGCGGCAATCGAGGCGTGGAAGCGCATCGAGCAGCAGAATCCCGCTTATCTTGCCCTGGTGGCGCAGCGGCTGCTCGACAGCTATCGCGTGCTGGGCAGGCAGGAGGAAGGGCTGACGCTGCTGCGCGGCTTCCTCGCCAGTTCGCCGTCACTCGACCTGCTCGACGTCGCTTTTCAGTCGACGCTGGAGGCGCAAGGGCCTGAAGCGGCGCACAAACTGGTGCGCGACGAACTGCGCCGCAACCAGACCCTGCTCGGCCTGGACCGGTTGCTCGACGCGGAGCTGCTCGTGGTCAGCCCCGAACGCCGCGGCGACGTGCAATTGGTAAAGAACCTGGTGCACGGCCATACGCTGCGCCTCGCGCGTTACCGCTGCGAAAACTGCGGCTTCAAGGCGCGGCAGTTCTACTGGCATTGTCCCGCCTGCGGCGGCTGGGAAACCTATCCGCCGCGGCGCACCGAGGAATTCGATTCGGCCCCGTGAGGGGCAAGGCCTATACATTATTCGGAGCACATCTTGAAAATTTCGGTTGTAGGGACTGGATACGTAGGCTTGGTCAGCGGCGCCTGCATGGCAGAGGTCGGCAACGACGTGCTGTGCCTGGACCTGGACGCGGGCAAGATAAAGATCCTCAACGATGGCGGTATACCGATCTACGAGCCCGGACTGCTGGAAATGGTCAGCCGCAACCGCAAGGCGGGGCGGCTTGCTTTCACCACCGATATCGAGCAGGCGGTGGAGTTCGGCACGGTGCAATTCATCGCCGTGGGCACGCCCCCGAGCGAGGATGGTTCGGCCGATCTGCAACACGTGCTCGCCGCAGCGCGCAACATCGGCCGCCACATGCGCGATTACCGCGTGGTGGTGGACAAATCCACCGTGCCCGTCGGAACCGCGGACAAGGTGCGCGCCGCCATTGCCGCGGAGTTGAAGCAGCGCGGCGCCGACATTGCCTATAGCGTGGTGTCCAACCCGGAATTCCTGAAGGAAGGCGCCGCGGTCGAGGATTTCATGCGCCCCGACCGTATCGTGGTGGGCAGCGACGACGCGCGCGCGACGCTCGTCATGCGCAACCTGTATGCGCCGTTTCAGCGCAATCACGAACGCGTGATCGCCATGGACGTGCGTTCGGCCGAGTTGACCAAGTATGCGGCCAACGCCATGCTGGCTACGCGCATCTCCTTCATGAACGAGCTCGCCAATCTGGCGGAGCGGCTGGGCGCGGACATCGAGAACGTGCGCCGCGGCATCGGTGCGGACCCGCGCATCGGCTACCATTATCTGTACCCGGGCGTCGGTTACGGCGGTTCCTGCTTTCCCAAGGATGTGCAGGCGCTGAAGCGCACCGCAGGCGAGGCGGGTATGGATTTGCTCATTCTGGATGCGGCGGAACGGGCCAACGCGGCGCAGAAACAGGTGCTGCCGGCAAAAATCCTGAAGCGCTTCGGCGCCGACCTGAAAGGCCTGACTTTCGCCCTCTGGGGACTGGCGTTCAAGCCCAATACCGACGACATGCGCGAGGCGCCGAGCCGGGTGCTGGTGGCCGAACTGCTCGCGCGCGGCGCCAGCGTCACCGCCTACGACCCGGTTGCCATGAACGAGGCGCGGCATATCTACCAGGCCGAGCGGCGCGTGCGCTTCGCCGAATCGCCGATGGCGGCGCTCGAAGGCGCGGATGCCCTCGCGATCGTGACCGAATGGAAGGAATTCCGCAGTCCGGATTTCCAGCGGGTGAAAGCGGTGTTGCGCACCCCGGCCATTTTCGACGGGCGCAATCTGTACGATCCGGCCGAGGTCAGGCGCTACGGTCTGGAGTACTATCCGATCGGAAGGTTGTGAACTGAGACATGAGAAAGTACACGAGGCGCGCGTGGTTTCTGGATCGAATTTAAAATTGCTGCCGGATTTGTCCAAGGCGCGGCTGCTGGTGGTCGGCGACGTGATGCTCGACCGCTACTGGTTCGGCGAGGTGAACCGCATCTCGCCGGAGGCGCCGGTGCCGGTGGTAAAGGTCGAGCGCACCGAAGAGCGTCCCGGCGGCGCGTCCAACGTTGCGCGCAACGCCACAGCCCTGGGCGCGCGGGCAACGCTGCTGTCGGTGGTCGGCGACGACGAAGCGGGCGCGCGCCTGCTCGAACTGGTAGAAGCCGAGCAGGTCATCGCCTGTCTGCACAAGGATGCCAGCATTCCCACCACCGTCAAGCTGCGCGTAATCGGCCGGCAGCAGCAGCTGTTGCGCATCGATTTCGAGACCCAGCCCAGCCGAGATGTGCTGGCGGACAAGCTGGCCGATTTCGAGGTGCTGCTCGCCGACTGCGACGTACTGGTGCTGTCCGATTACGGCAAAGGCGGGCTTACCCATATCGGAAAAATGATCGAACTTGCGCGCGCCGCCGGCAAGACCATCCTGGTCGACCCCAAGGGCGATGATTATTCGCGCTACCATGGCGCGACCGTGGTCACGCCAAACCGCGCCGAAATGCGCGAAGTGGTGGGGCGCTGGAAAAGCGAGCAGGACCTCACCGAGCGGGCGCAGTCGCTGCGGCGCGAGCTGGGCGCCGAGGCGTTGCTGCTGACCCGCAGCGAGGATGGCATGAGCCTGTACCAGGACAGCGGCGTGCTGCACGAGGCGGCGAAAGCGCGCGAAGTGTTCGATGTGAGCGGCGCGGGCGATACCGTCATCGCGGCGCTGGCGGCGATGCTGGGCAGCGGCGCGACGCTGCCGCAGGCGATGCACGTTGCCAACTGCGCCGCCGGGATTGTGGTCGGCAAGCTGGGCACCGCCGTGGTTCATCCCGGCGAGCTGCAGGCGGCGCTGGCAAAGGAATAACAGGGGAAAGACCATGTACTACGTAGTCACCGGCGCGGCCGGGTTTATCGGATCCAACCTGGTACGGGCGCTGAATGAACGCGGCGAGACCGGGATCATCGCGGTGGACAATCTCACCCGTGCCGACAAGTTCCTGAACCTGGCCGGCTGCGAGATCGCCGATTTCATCGACAAGCGCGACTTTGTGGTGCAGCTCTCCGCCGGGGAGTTCGAAGGCGCGATCGAGGCGGTGCTGCACCAGGGCGCCTGCTCCGACACGATGGAGACCGACGGGCGTTACATGATGGAAAACAACTACCGCTACTCGGTGGCGCTGCTCGATTACTGCCAGGAAGAGGAAGTGCCGTTCATGTACGCCTCGTCCGCCTCGGTCTACGGCTCCGGCACGGTGTTCCGCGAGCTGCGCGAATGCGAGGCGCCGCTCAACATCTATGGCTATTCCAAGTTCCTGTTCGACCAGGTCGTGCGGCGGCGGCTGCACGACGCCGAGAGCCAGATCGCGGGTTTTCGCTATTTCAATGTCTACGGACCGAACGAGGCGCACAAGGGACGCATGGCCTCGGTCGCTTTTCATTTCTTCAAGCAGTTCCGCAGCGACAAGCGGGTCAAGCTGTTCCAGGGCTGGGACGGTTACGCCGACGGCGAGCAGAAACGCGATTTCGTTTCGGTCGAGGACGTGGTCGAGGTCAATATGCATTTTCTCGAACGGCCGGCGCTGTCGGGAATATTCAATCTCGGCACCGGCCGTGCGCAGAGCTTCAACGATGTCGCCATGGCCACGATCAACGCCTGCCTGCGCGCCGAGGGCCAGGCTGCGCTCACGCTGGAGGAAATGCGCGCGAAAAACATGATCGAATACATCGCTTTCCCCGATGCGCTCAAAGGCAAGTACCAAAGCCATACCGAAGCCGACGGGGCGTCGCTGCGCCGCGCCGGGTACGCGGAACCGTTCCTGACGGTGGAGGAGGGGGTGTCGCGCTATTGCGAGCAGCTGCTGAGTGCAGGCAAATGAGTACGAAACAAAGCGCATACGCGAGCATCGAGGACACCGTCGGCAATACGCCGCTGGTGCGCCTGCAGCGTATCCCCGGCGCCGCCAATCAGCAGAACGGCAACCTGATCCTGGCGAAACTCGAGGGCAACAACCCGGCCGGCTCGGTCAAGGACCGCCCGGCGCTGTCGATGGTGGTGCGCGCCGAGCGGCGCGGCACGATCAAGCCGGGCGACACCCTGATCGAGGCGACCAGCGGCAACACCGGCATCGCGCTCGCCATGGCGGCGGCGATGCGCGGCTACCGCATGGTGCTCGTCATGCCCGAGCACTTGTCGGTGGAGCGGCGCCAGTCGATGCGCGCGTTTGGCGCCGAGATCGTTCTCACGCCCAAGGCGGGCGGCATGGAAGGCGCGCGCGACCTGGCCGAGAAGATGCGCGACCAGGGCGAGGGCGTAATCCTCGACCAGTTCGCCAATCCGGACAACCCGCTCGCGCATTACGAAAGCACCGGACCGGAAATCTGGCGCGATACCGCCGGCGAGGTCACCCACTTCATTTCCAGCATGGGCACCACCGGCACCATCATGGGTGTGTCGCGTTTTCTCAAGGAGCAGAATCCCAAGGTCCAGATCGTGGGCTGCCAGCCGACCGAGGGTTCGCAGATCCCGGGTATACGCAAATGGCCCGAGGCTTACCTGCCGCGCATCTACGACGCCGCGCGCGTCGATCGCGTCGAGTCCGTCAGCCAGGCCGACGCGGAGGACATGACGCGGCGCCTGGCGCGCGAAGAGGGCATATTCGCCGGCATTTCGTCCGGTGGCGCCATGTGTGTGGCGCTGCGCGTCGCGGCCGAAGTGAAAAACGCAGTCATCGTTTCCATCGTCTGCGATCGCGGCGACCGCTATTTGTCGACCGGCGTCTTCCCGGATTGAGCCGCAGCGATTGATCCGACTTGATCGGTAGCCGGAAATATCGAGCAACTCGCATGAGTCCCGTTCTAGCCTTCGACATCGAAACCGCGCCCGACTGTGATGGCCTGAGGCGGCTGTACGAGCTCGACCCGGCGCTCACCGACAAGGACGTGGCGGAGATCGCTTTTCAGCGCCGGCGCACCGCAGCGAACCACGACTTCCTGCAACTTCACCAGCACCGCGTCATCGCCATCGCCTGCGCGCTGCGCGAAGGCGATGGCTTCCGCGTCTGGTCGCTGGGCACGCCAGAGGACAGCGAGGCAGAGCTGATCCGGCGCTTTTTCGACGGCATCGAGAAATACACGCCCCAGCTAGTTTCCTGGAACGGCGGCGGCTTCGACCTGCCGGTGCTGCATTACCGCAGTCTGGTGCACGGCATTTCGGCGCCGCGCTACTGGGACCAGGGCGAGGGTGAGTACAACGACAGTCGCGAGTTCAAGTGGAACAACTACATCAGCCGCTATCATGCGCGCCATCTCGACCTGATGGATCTCCTCGCGCTGTACCAGCCGCGCAACAACGTGCCGCTGGACGAGATGGCCAAGCTGATCGGCTTCCCGGGCAAGCTCGGCATGGACGGTTCGCAGGTGTGGGGCGCCTACCTCGCCGGGAAACTGCGCGAAATCCGCGGCTACTGCGAGACCGACGCGGCCAACACCTACCTCGTGTACCTGCGCTTTCAGCTGCTGCGCGGCGTGTTCGACCGGGCGCAGTATGAGCGCGAAGTCGAACTGTTGCGGGGGACGCTCGCCAAGTCTGCCGACGCGCATTGGCGTGAATTCCTGGAAGCCTGGAAGTAATCCATGTCGGTGTTGATCGAATCGCTCGATCGCGAGGGGCGCGGCATCGCCCGCGTCGAAGGCAAGGCGATTTTCATCGAGGGCGGCCTGCCCGGGGAGACGGTTTCATACGCCTCCTATCGGCGAAAACCCACCTACGAGCAAGCGACCGCCACTGCCGTGCATCGAGCCAGCGCGGCGCGCGAACAACCGCGCTGCCCGCACTTCGGCGTCTGCGGCGGCTGCAGCATGCAACATCTGGAGGCGCATGCGCAGGTGGCGGCGAAGCAGCGCGTGCTCGAGGACAGCCTGTGGCACATCGGCAAGGTGCGCGCGGAGACGATGCTGCGCCCGATTTACGGCCAAGCCTGGGGCTATCGCCACCGCGCGCGGCTGTCGGTGCGGCTGGTGCCGAAAAAGGGCGGAGTCCTGGTCGGTTTTCACGAACGCAAAAGCAGCTTCATCGCCGACATGACGAGCTGCGAGGTCCTGCCGCGGCGCATTTCCGACCTGATCCGGCCCTTGCGCAGCCTGATCGCCGGATTGTCGATCCCCACGCGCCTGCCGCAGATCGAACTCGCAGTCGGCGAGGAGGTCACGGTACTGGTGCTGCGCATACTCGATCCCCTCAGTCCGGCGGACGGGGACGCGCTGCGGAGCTTCGCCGCGCAGCACGGCATCCAGTTCTGGCTGCAGTCCAAAGGACCGGAAACGGCCGAGCCTTTTTTCCCGCGGCAGGCGCCGCCGCTCTATTACGCATTGCCCGAATTCGGCGTGCAGATTCATTTCCGCCCGACCGATTTCACCCAAGTCAATCATGCGGTCAACCGCATCCTCGTGCGGCACGCCATGGCCCTGCTCGATCCGCGCCCGGGGGAGCGCATCGCCGACCTGTTCTGCGGCCTGGGCAACTTCAGCCTGCCGATCGCGAGCCGGGGAGCCGGGGTGCTGGGCGTGGAAGGCAGCGCCGAGCTGGTACGCCGGGCCGAGGACAATGCCCGCACCAACGGGCTCGCCGGGCGCGCGCGTTTTGAGGTCGCAAATTTGTTCGATGCCGCGAGCTGCGTCGTCTTTGGTGGCAACGACAGCGGCGCCGGCAGCGGCTTCGACAAGCTGCTCATCGATCCGCCGCGCGACGGAGCAGTCGAAGTGGTGAAAGCGCTGCGTGAGGGCGGCCCGCGGCGCATCGTCTACGTTTCCTGCGATCCGGCGACGCTGGCGCGCGATGCCGAGGTGTTGGTGCATGTCAAAGGCTATCGCCTCGCCGCCGCCGGCGTGATCAACATGTTCCCGCACACTTCGCACGTCGAGTCGATCGCGCTGTTCGAAAGATAAACGGCGATATTGTGTGATACCCCCGCGCTATTTTCGGTGTTAACCATAACCGTGTTCTCTGTACGGATGCGCTTTTCATCCGTGCAGAAAACAGGGTTGGCGCGCCGAGCGCGCAATGGTCGTTCGCCGGTATTGGCGGACGTCGCGGTATACATCGAACTGTGTTGCTCGAACTTGCGCGGGGACGGCGACCCGTCCGCGCGGATCGCCGATTGCACACGGACGATGACCCCGTCCGCGCGCAATCGGCGATCTTGGATGAAACCCCCGCGCGCGCGTGCAAGTCCTTGGGCGATCCAAAACAAAAGGGCGGCCGCGGCCGCCCTTTTCGTTGAAACTTGTCCCGGCTAATCGCTGCTGCCGCCGAAACCCAGCAGTTGCAGCAAGCTGGAGAACAGATTGTAGATCGAAACGTACAGGCTCAGCGTCGCCGAGATGTAATTGGTCTCGCCGCCGCGCACGACCGCGTTCACCTGCCACAGGATCATGAGCGAAGAGAACAGCACAAAAGCGCCGACCAGCACCAGGTACAGCATCGGGCTTGCCATGAACGCGTTGGCCACGACCGCGAGCATGATGATCACCGCGCCGACAGTGAGGAAGTTGCCCATGCCGCTGAAGTCGCGCTTGCTGCTGGAAGCGATCCCGGCCATGACGAAGAACACCGCCGCCGTGCCGCCCGCGGCCATCATCACCAGTTCGGTGCCGTTCTTGAAGCCGAGCACTTTGTGCAGCAGCGGTCCGAGCAGCAGGCCGAGAAACATGGTGAAACCGAGCAGCAGCACCACGCCTAGCCCGCTCTCCTTGTTGCGCTCGATGGCATAGATCCAGCCGTAGAAGATCCCCAGTATGGCAAACAGCGACAGGATCGGGTTGGTGCGCATGAAGCTCAAATCGATGTTGGTGCCGATGGCGGCGCCGATGACCGTCGGAATCAGGGTCAGCGCCAGCAGCATGTAGGTATTGCGCAGCACCTTGTGCTGTTGCAGGGCGTAGTCCGGGACTGCGCCAGGCGCGCCGGTTCGCACGGTTCTCAGTTCAGGTTGCATGGTCTTCCTCCACATGGTTTCTTTACGCTCGTTAGACTAGGTCAAAACAGCAAAAGTTGCAACTGCGGCAAGATACGGGCAGCTGAACTTAAATACCTACTCCGAAAAGGAGTTTGGGGCAGAAACGCAGGATTCAAGCCCTCCGGATGCTTGGGTGTCTGTAGGGCGCACAGACGGCGGGTGCTAAAATGCCGGCTGCATGACCCGTTGAAGTCCGAGTCTGGAAGGTTGGCCGAGCGGTTGAAGGCACCGGTCTTGAAAACCGGCAGGGGCGCAAGTTCCTCGCGAGTTCGAATCTCGCACCTTCCGCCAATTAGGGACGCGCATGACCCAGCCACTCCTGTTCACCCCGCTGCGCCTGCGCGAGCTCACGCTCAAAAAGCCGCGTGGTGCTCAAGGCAGTGGTGCTCAAGGCAGTTGCCCCTACTCGTAGTAGGGTATATGCTACCGTCATCATGTTTCATTCTTACCCCCGTAGTAAGGATTACTTTCCCCCGGCTCTGGCGACGGCAGCGCTATGAGCGCGTGTTCCTGCAGTTGCGTTTTCGATTTCATGATCTAGTTCGAATTCACGTCATTATCGCCAGATCGTTTCGGTTCACTGCATAGCGAGTTCAAATTCGAAGTGCAGCTCTGATTAGCGGGTTGGGAGAAAGAAATGTCGGACGAACTCTACGCCGACCGCATCGCTGAGATCGCGGTCACGGGCTCGGTAGTGAGGCTAGATCTGATGAGCCTGTCTGCCACTGAGCGCGACGCAAACAAGCAGCCCAAACCAGTATTCAGGCAACGCGTCGTGATGCCCGTTGAGGGATTCGTCCAATCTTACGCTTTGATGACACAGGTGATGCAGGACCTGGAGAAGAAAGGACTCATCCGCCGCGGCGAGCCTGCCGAAAAGGCCGGTGGCATCACCCTCAAGCCTGCCGGCGGGGACGGTCCGCCAAATTTTAAGCCAGACTGACCACCGCTTTGCCATGCGGCTTCCTCAATAAAAACCAGAATGTACCGATTTTCTCAACCTATGACTGGAGGAGATGACCGAAAACTTTTACAGGTGGATGTCGATGACGACGTGACAGGTAGGACGGCGGGAAGGAAGCCTGAATGATCTCCAAGTCCTTGGAGGAAGCAAGGAACTGAAGGCACCCCGGTGTAGTGCATCAGGCCCAGAAGTTTGCCGCTGGATGACAGGCCTGATCGAAGACTGCAAGAAGTTCTACACGTCTACATGCAACATCGCTTGCCAAACAGTGGGCCATCTAAACAAAAGTCATGGCGATTCTGATTGCCGTCGATTCCCGAGTAAGCGTTTCTGACGAGGTCTTGTCCGGACTCTCCGCGGATGCTCATATACTCAGGATTGATCCGGACAGCGACGGAATTCGTGCCATCGCGGATTGGCTAAGCGCGGGCGCTGCTGCAGGTACGTCGTATTCCTCGCTAGAGATTATTTCCCACGGTTCGCCCGGAAGCGTCCTGCTCGGGAAAGCCGAGCTTTCGTCGGACACCCTCCCTGCATATCTCGACGAACTGAAAACTATCGGGGAATCGCTCGCCGACGGCGGTGATATCCGCTTCTACGGCTGCGATGTCGGCCAGGGCGAGGCTGCACGCTTGTTCCTTCAGACCTTGTCCGATATCACCGGCGCGGACATCGTGGCTTCGGACAACTCCACTGGGGCATCGCTTATGGGCGGTGACGCGAATCTGGAAATCAATATAGGCGACATCTCGACGCAAGCGCTGTTCACGCAAGCGGTATTCGACGATTTGGGAGTGCTCCTGGACGCGGGTACGAAGGCCGGGTCCAGCAATACTGATTCGACCTACACAACGGCGAACTCATGGGTTTACACGCCAATAACTATTTCGGGGGCACCAACCAACGCGACGATAACGTCGGTCTCGGTAACTTGGAACGTCGATTCGAACTATGCGTCCGATGTCGACTGGTATGTAGAGAACTTCAACTACTGGAATAGCAGCACTTTCACGGATATGGTGAAGACTGGGGACGATTGGTTAGACGGCTATAACGAAACCTCAGGCGGCAGCAGCACAGTGTATCCGTCGTCCACTACTCCCGTAAATGGCACTTGGTACTTTAACATCAAAGACGGCTACAACGACTCGAACGCCGACTGGAACAAAGGGCGGATCGATTCTTGGTCAATCTCGATCAACTACACTTATATTCTGCCCGACACGCCGCCGACGTCGGTTTCTAGCCTCGCCATATCCGGTGGGACGCAGTGGAACAGCGACAACACACCAAACATCAGTTGGAGCGACGCCAGCGATGACAAGGGGGTCAATGGCTACTACTGGCACGTTGACAGTGGTGGCTGGACGTACCTGGCGAACAGCCTCTTCAGCGAGAGTGTGACGCTCTCTACACTGAGCGAGGGCAGCCACACGTTCCAGGTCTATGCGGTCGACACGGGGGGGCAGAGCGGGCCGACCAACTCGCTTACGTTCAGCATCGACAATCAGGCACCGACCACGCCTGCGCTGCTGGGGCCAACGCACGGGGCAACGACGAACGACCAGACACCGACCTTCAGCTGGAGCGCCTCATCGGATGCGGGCTCTGGGATCGCCTACTATGAGATCGAGGTCTACGATTGGGAGCTTGACTGGGGCGACATAAAAACCACAACGACGGCGACCAGTTACACGCCGACGAGCGATATTCCCTACGACACGGTCTACTGGACAGTCAAGGCTGTCGACAACAGCGGCAAGAGCACCACCTCCGCGGAGCGCACGCTCAACATCGTTGCGCCCGACACGCCGCCGACGTCGGTTTCTAGCCTCGCCATATCCGGTGGGACGCAGTGGAACAGCGACAACACACCAAACATCAGTTGGAGCGACGCCAGCGATGACAAGGGGGTCAATGGCTACTACTGGCACGTTGACAGTGGTGGCTGGACGTACCTGGCGAACAGCCTCTTCAGCGAGAGTGTGACGCTCTCTACACTGAGCGAGGGCAGCCACACGTTCCAGGTCTATGCGGTCGACACGGGGGGGCAGAGCGGGCCGACCAACTCGCTTACGTTCAGCATCGACAATCAGGCACCGACCACGCCTGCGCTGCTGGGGCCAACGCACGGGGCAACGACGAACGACCAGACACCGACCTTCAGCTGGAGCGCCTCATCGGATGCGGGCTCTGGGATCGCCTACTATGAGATCGAGGTCTACGATTGGGAGCTTGACTGGGGCGACATAAAAACCACAACGACGGCGACCAGTTACACGCCGACGAGCGATATTCCCTACGACACGGTCTACTGGACAGTCAAGGCTGTCGACAACAGCGGCAAGAGCACCACCTCCGCGGAGCGCACGCTCAACATCGAGCAACCACAGATCACCGCCATCCGTTGGGAGAATTTGTCCGGAACGGACCTGAGCGGAACAACTGCTAGTGTTGGTGACACCGTTTATGTCGAAGTTGATACATCCGGGATGCGTGGCACCAATGCGACGGTGTATTTGTATGACTATGACTTTGGACTGCCGGACGATTATCTCAACAAATCGTTCTCAATTCTGATTCCAACAAGCAGCAATACTGCTCGTATCCCGTGGGTAGTGGAATGGAATACCGACAATAACGTCCTCGATTCTTATCCCTTCCCTGAATACCGGATCAAGAGCGCCGATACATCTGTTCAGAGCGGCGTTCTTAATGTTCGCGAGACGACGGCGCCTGGAGCGCCTGGTACCCCTGACCTGAGTGCGAGCATCGACAGTGGTTATTCCAATACCGACAATGTGACGAACGCCACGGCGCCGACGTTCAGTTGGGCGGCGGCAACGGACAGCCAGAGCGGAGTGGTCGACTATGCCTGGAAAGTCGATGCAGGTGCCTGGACCTGGATCGGTAACAGCACGAGCGTAACGACTGGAGCGATCGGAACGCAAGGGGCGCATACCTTCTACGTACAGGCTAGGGACGCTGCGGGAAATATCGGAACATCGAGCCAGCTTGCGTTTACCGTGGATACCGTTGCACCCGGCCTCCCCTCCGGGCTGGCTCCCACCGGCCAGACGTCTAACGCCACGCCGACTTTCAACTGGTCGGCTGCAGATACCGGTGGGAGTGGGATTTGGAAATACGAGATTGACGTTGATCGCGATTTAAATCTCGGTGGGAATGACAACTTCACGAGCGAGATTACAACTTCGTCCTGGGCGGGTAACGCGGTTCATGGTGCCTTGAGCTATGCCAGCTATTTATGGCAGGTGCGGGCGTACGACATTGCTGGCAATGTCACTAGTTGGACCGCCGATCAGAGTCTTCAAATCGTGCAACCGCAGATCACCGCCATCCGTTGGGAAGACGCTGCAGGCAATGAATTGGCAGATGGGGTGACACGCAATGTTGATGACACCGTTTATGTCGAGGTTGATACATCCGGGATGCGTGGTACCAACGCTACGGTATACCTGTACGAAGACGATGGCGGTTTCACTTTTGGCGAACTCATTAACCCGGCGCTAAGCGTTCCCATTCCCACCACGAGCGACACCGGACGGGCTGTCTGGACCGTCCAGTGGAATGCCGACAGCGATGGGGCGGATGTCTTCCCGGAATACCGGCTCTGGGCCAGCACGAGCATCATCGAGACACTGTCCAGCCGCCTCCTCAATGTCGCCGACCCAGACGATCAGATCACCGAGGCCGTCAATCTCGGGACAATTAGTGCCGTAAGCACCACGGAAAGCACGATCGGCTCTGGTACCGACGTCAATGTGTTCAAGTTCACTGTTGACTCGGCTAACCAGCGGCTCGCGTTTGACATCGACCGCCCGTCGGGGACGCTCGATTCCGTTCTGCGTATCTTCGATACCTCTGGTGCGCCACTTCCGGGAAAGAGCTCCAGTAACAATGGCGATTCGCTTCGAGAGGAAACGGTACCGCTCTCTTCTCAAGATGCGTACATCGAATACACATTTGATACCCCCGGGATCTACTACTTTGGAGTCTCAGCGTCGGGAAACTCGGGATACGACCCGGTGTCTGGCGCCGGTGATGTGGGTGGAGCGACGTCTGGCCCATACACGTTGGTCGTTACGCCGGTTACGCAGGTTACACATACAGTCAGCAGTACTAGCAATAGGATCACCGGCCAGCTCATGCTTCCAAATCCGGCGGAGCACATAAGCGCCAACGAAGGAAAAGGGTACATAGACGTCTCTATCGAGCGCTATGGTGGCGGGCCGATCGAAGCAGGTCGAACAACATGGATCCTTATCCATGGCCGCACAGACACAGAATCGTCGTGGAGAGACTTGGACGGAACCGGCCCTCTTGAAATCAAGATGGCAGAGGTGCTCGACAACTTTTCCAGCAACGACCAGGTGCTTCTCCTAGATTGGAGCGAGGGGGCGAAGGATAATCACTTACTAGGAGTATTGGATTCGATTGCGTTGGATGGAGCTGTCTGGATTCCGTTGGTAGCTGATTGGGCGTCCGGAGTCCTCAAGAACCTCGGCATCACAGGAAGCAATCTGGATCTGGTGGGCCATAGCTGGGGATCGTATATCGCCTATGAAATGTCGGCCAGAATCGGCGGTGTCCAGAGTATTGTAGCCCTCGACCCAGCGCAGGCCGGTTGGGAGTACGACTACGGGGCCATAAATTTTGCCGCTTACTCGAATAGCGCGTGGGCCTTCTACGGGCTAGGGGAATTCGGCTCGATTCCGCTATCAGCAACCGCCGATGAGGCGTTTACGGTATCCTGGGCGAACGAGGACGGGGTCTACGGCCCGTGGGATGCCCACGCTGCTCCTCGTCTAATCTTCTACGATATCGTTGCAGCTAATAACGTCGCGAATGCTGATGGGGTTATAGCCACCCCGGCGTCGCTCTTCGCTTTGGATCGTCTTCTCGCGCAGCCGAGTGTTCTAGGGCCATGGACGCTCAATCAGTATTCGAGCGTGAGCCTAACCGATTTCTTCTCAGTTCAGCCCGTCTTTGAGGGCCGTTTCTCACTACGTGACCCAAACCATGATGGTTTTTGGGAAGCTGTAGACTCCTTCCGTTATGTCAATCACAGTGGAGCCGAGGTAATCCTCGATGATGACAACCAACTGAGCGAAGCGGTTTTGCTTGGACCCGTGTCATCGTCTCCCATTACGGTAACCAACTACGCCATTGACATTGGTACGGGCAGCCCCGGAACTGATGTCGACTTGTTTGCCTTCGCCGTCATTTCGCCAAATCAAGTTGTCGGATTCGACATCGACAGCACCTCTGTTCTCGACTCCTATATCAGGCTTTTTGACGGCAACGGTACCGAACTCGCCAACAACAACGCCGCCGCAGCCCCTGGCGAGCTCCTGGCTACCGATTCCTACCTTGAGTATCCCTTTTACACGCCGGGAACGTATTACCTCGGCGTCTCCGCGAATCCCAACAGCGCGTATAGCCCCCTGACGGGTGGAGGCGCGAGCGTAGGTCAAGGTGGTTCCTACAACCTTAATGTTTCCATTATAGGCACGGTTACCCCGCCACCGAACGTCGCGCCAGTGCTCACCGACACTGTTGTGACGCTGGCGATTGTGAACGAGGATGTGGGCACTCCGTCAGGAGTCGTGGGTACGTTAGTTTCCGGCCTTGTGAACCTCAATCCGCCGGCCGGAGGACTGGACAACGTCACGGATGCTGACGTGGGCGCGCTAATAGGTGTTGCAATCACCGGTACTAATACGAGCAATGGCGCACTGTTCTACTCGACCGACAATGGAGGCCACTGGACGTCGCTGGGCGGTGTGAGCAATACCTCGGCGCGGTTGCTGGCGGCGGATGCGAATACGCGGGTCTATTTTCAGCCGAATGCGGATTTCAATGGAACGGTAAGCGACGCCATTACGTTCCGCGCCTGGGACCGAACGAGCGGGAGCAATGGGGGCACAGGTAACGCCTCGGCCAACGGAGGGAACACGCCCTTCTCCACCACCAGCGACACGGCCACGATCACCGTCAACGGGGTAAACGACGCCCCTACCGGGTCCGTCACCATCGCTGGCACAAACACGAATGGCCAGACCTTGACCGCCGCCAACACCCTAGGCGATGTCGACGGTGTGGGCACGATCAACTATCAATGGAAGGCCACCGGCACAGCCATCAGCGGTGCGACAGCAAGCACCTACGCCCTGACCGCAGCCGAGGTGGATAAGGCGATTACCGTGGTTGCCAGCTACACCGACGGGCATGGCACGCTCGAGAGCGTGACAAGCGGCGCTACCGCCCCCGTGGCGAACGTGAGCAATCCGCCCCCGGTACCGCCGCCCCCCCCGGTGGTGCCCCCGATCATTCCGCCAGTGGTGAATGTGAACGCTGCACCCACGGGGGAGCTGACGATCACGGGGACGGCGACCCAAGCGCAGACGCTCACGGCTGCCAATGCGCTGGCCGACACCGATGGTTTAGGGTCGATAGGCTACCAGTGGCGGGCGGATGGGGAGGACATCATCGGTGCGACGGCCAGCACCCTTACCCTCACCGAAGCCCAGGTGGGCAAGGTGATTTCCGTCGTCGCGAACTACACCGACGGGCGTGGTAAGGACGAGAGTGTCACAAGCGGCGTCACGGCGGTCGTGGCGAACGTGAACGATGCGTCCACGGGGGCGGTGGCGATCGCGGGCACGGCAATGCAGGGACGTATGCTCACAGCTGCCAATATACTGGCTGATGCCGATGGGCTGGGCACGATCAGCTATCAGTGGAAAGCGAGCGGCAGCAACATCAGTGGCGCGACCGGGAATACCTTTGTCCTAACTGAAGCGCACGTGGGCAAGGTGATTACCGTGGCGGCGAACTATACCGACAGGCATGGTACGGCCGAGAGCGTGACAAGCGGCGCTACGGCGGCCGTGGCGAACGTGAACGATGTGCCCACCGGGGCGGTGACGATTACCGGCACCGCCACGCAAGGCCAGACACTCACCGCAACCAACACGCTTGCGGATGCTGATGGACTGGGCACGATTTACTATCAGTGGAAAGTGAGCGGCAGCAACATCAGTGGCGCGACCGCCAGTATCTTTGATCTGACCGGAGCCGAGGTGGGCAAGGCGATTACCGTGGCTGCGAGCTACAGCGACGGGCACGGCACGGCGGAGTCCGTGATGAGCAGCGCCACCGGCGCAGTCTTCACTACAGCTACACCTCCAATACCGACACCGCCGGTCGAGATTGATGGCGTCAGGCTCACCGGAACGACTGAAACCACCGCAACGGGAGCAAGGCTCACGACTGTAACGGTCCCCGTAGTTTCGGGGACGTGGAAAGGTGATGCCAATTCTGGTAACGCTACTCAAGCCGACATTCCCTTGGCGGTTGATAGCACTGGCAGCACTTTGCTTGAAGTCAGCATTCCGATTGGTATCGGCCTAATTTCGGAAACCCTTTCCGGGGGCACGAGCCCAGGCCTGCTCGGTTTGTTGACTGCTGCGGTGCAGGCCAAGAATGGAACTTCAGAAGCTGTCTTTGCAAACCTCCAACAACGGATTGACGCCTATACCCCGACAGTTCATGAAAACCAGCAAGTCGCTGTGCGTACTATCACGTTCAGCGCAATGGCCACCGCTCCCGACCATCCGATCCTTATCACTGGCGCAGTGAGCACCGAAGCCATTGGTGGCAACGCCATTGGCGGTCAGGAGGCCATCGTTATCGATGCGAGGAGCCTCCCATCCGGAACGGTTCTGCAGCTCGACAATGTCGAGTTTGCCTTGGTGGTGGGCGCCGTTCATCTGTCAGGTGGCGCGGGTCGTAACTACGTTGTTGGTGACGATGCAGCCCAACACATCGTACTCGGCCCCGAGGACGACGTTATTTATGGCGGAGGCGGTGACGACTATGTTGGGTCGCTTGGCGGCGATGACCAATTGTTTGGCGATGATGGGAATGACACCGTTAGCGGCGGTGCCGGCAACGACATCCTCACCGGTGGTGCTGGCAGCGATACGTTGAATGGGGGCGAGGGGATTGATACGGCCCGATTTGGGGGGAGATCGTCAGATTACTTCCTCGTAACTTACGGACAGGCCTTGGCCGTCATCCCGCACACCGAGAGTGCGCGGTTGCTGAACGGGATGGACACGCTGACCAATATCGAACTACTGTCCTTTGCAGGAGATGGATCAACAAGATCGGCTTCTGCAGGAGACCGTAAGGTGTTCGGTCTGGAATACATTGCCTCTTACCCCGACTTGATCGCTGCGTTCCGTACCAATGCCGAGGCCGGGGTTACGCACTACTTCCAGGCGGGGATGAACGAAGGCCGCGTCGCCACGTTCGATGCACTCAAGTACACCGCCAGCTACGGTGACCTGATTGGCACTTTCGGCACCAACACGACTGTCGCGGCAGCGCACTACATCAACAACGGCCATACCGAAGGACGCACCGCCACGTTCGATGCCCTCAAGTACACCGCCAGCTACGGTGACCTCATCAACGCCTTCGGCACCAACACCACTGCCGCCGAAACGCACTACATAAATAACGGCTATGCCGAAGGCCGTACCGCCACGTTCGATGCACTCAAGTACACCGCCAGCTACAGTGACCTCATCATGGCCTTCGGTACCAACGCCACTGCCGCCGAAGCGCACTACATCACCAACGGCTATGCCGAGGGTCGTACCGCCACCTTCGATGCACTCAAGTATACCGCCAGCTACGGTGACCTCATCAACGCCTTCGGCACCAACACCACTGCCGCCGAAGCGCACTACATCACCAACGGCTATGCCGAGGGCCGTACCGCCACGTTCGATGGGCAGTCGTATGTGGCAACAAACCTCGATCTTCTTGCGGCGTTTGGCCTCGACGCTTTGGCTGGGGCGCGGCACTACATCACTAACGGCATCCACGAAGGACGACAGACCTCCCTAAGCAGTTTGCAGATTCGGGGTGCTGATGACGACATTCTGATCGGCACAACCGGAAAGGATTTGCTCGACGGGGGCAAAGGGCAGGATACGCTCACCGGAAGAACAGGACAGGACATTTTTGTGCTTCGCGCTGGAGACGGGGGCGCTACCTTGCAATTGGCAGATCTGATTGCCGACTTTCAGGACGGTACCGACCTTTTTGGTCTAGCGGAATCATTACAATACGTTGATATGAGAATCCAACAAGGCACGGGGGAGCACGCCGCCGACACGATTATCAGTACTGGCTCAGGCGAATATCTCGCCATCCTTAATAACCTACTGGCTACGAGTATCAATAGTCAAGATTTTGTGCACCTCTGAATTTGATTGCTGTGGGTGTGCGCTGCACGGTGCGGGCTGTAAAGTGATGCTGAACCGATGCCGCCGTGGGAGTGGCATGACCAGGCGGTGCCATGCTCATTCTGCGGCGGCTCGCTGTGTCCCCACCGCCCACCCGTCAAGATCGGCGGCGCGGGATCGCCGCCTCGAACTCGATCCACACCTCGTCGCCAACCGGAAGCCCACGCCGTCGCCGCTGTAGGGTTTCGGAAAGTCATTAGAACGCTCGCTGCTGGCGGCGGGGAGTACAGGTGTACAATTTTGTCCAGCACGAAGTCCAACGATCAGTTTGCACGGCGGCGTCGAGGAGAGTTGCGAAAGTCTAAGCGTGGCAAAAAACGTGGTAATTGTCCAGAGACCTACACGCTATAGCAAGCACTGGCGAGGGGTTTCGGGCTAAATGTGGCCGTCACACCCACGCCAATTTCGCATCCAACCAAGCGCAAGAAGATGATGCAGGCTTGGGCGAAGCACGTCGGGGACGTTGCACCAGGGCGCGAAGCTCATCGCCTTCAAGATTGCATAGAGTTTCACCGTCCTGGCACGGTCTAGCAGAAAAGCAGATCGGTATTGTTAAACCTATTTCTGCTGGCTGGCGATTTTTGGCAGGCGGTTTTCAGGGCGTTGGAAGAATTGGGAGAATCGCTATGAGCGTAGTCAAAGCCATCCGTGTCGGCATCATGACGTTGGAACGCGTGCGCGATTACACCCTTGCCATCGCTAACGGTACATACAAGCGCAAGCCGGACGAACCCAGGATCTGGTTTACGTGGATCACGTCTTTTGCAGCCGTGTTGTCCGACGAGAACCGCGAAATGTTGCGGATCATCTACGACAACCAGCCCGAATCCATTGCGGATTTGGAACAGTTGACTGGACGCAAGGCGAGCAATTTGTCCCGCACCTTGCGCACCATGGCGAACTACGGATTGGTGCGTTTGGAAGAGGGAACACAGGGGCGCGGACGACGTGCCGTGAAACCCGTGGCCGTCGCCCGTGCCGTCAATCTGACTTTGGATATCGGTTTTGGAGACAAACCCGCAGCGCGCGTTCGCCGGCACACAGAACAGATCATTGCGTGACGACCCAGAATGGACGCAGCTGCGGCGATATAGATCAGACGGAAATCGCCTTCACCTCCCCCTTCCCGCTACTGGCTCGCGCGGCGCGCGGCCACCGTGCCGGAGATGAAACCTTCCACTTTCGGCACGGGCGAATAGGGCCGGTGTGACTTTCGCCCCTGAGGGGCCAGCCAGGAGTTCTTATGCACCCAACTGCGAAGTACAACTGCAAACACTTCTTCGATACCTACGCCGGGGCATTCAATGGTCCGGGCGCCAAGGTCGTCGAAATCGGTTCGCAGGACGTGAATGGCAGCTTGCGCGATTGCTGCCCGGTCGCTTTCGAGTATGTGGGCGTTGATTTCGTCGCCGGCAAAGGCGTTGACGTGATCCTGGAGGATCCGTACCGCCTGCCTTTCGCGAACGATTCAACCGACATCGTCATATCCAGCTCGTGCTTCGAGCATTCGGAGATGTTTTGGGTGTTGTTCCTCGAGATCATGCGGATTCTCAGGCCGGAGGGCCTGTTCTATTTGAATGTCCCGTCCAACGGTGATTTCCACCAGTTTCCGGTCGACTGCTGGCGTTTCTACCCCGATAGCGGGCGAGCCCTGGTGACCTGGGCCAAACGCAATGGCATGAATCCGGCATTGCTCGAGTCGTATACCAGCGTTCAGGTCGACGATCATTGGAACGACTACGTCGCCGTCTATGTCAAGGACGCAATCCATGCCGCACATCACCCGGGCCGCATTCTGGCCAGCAAGCAAGACTGCAACAACGGCGTGATTCTCGGATCGGACAACTATGTCAATTACAGCGGCATGCCCGAGGACAGGCGCAAGCTGATATGCATCAAGCACATCGTGGACAACCTGATGAGAGTATGAGCTGACCCCATTTCTTCTCAGACGATGCCGGTCATTCCGGCAATCGCGCCGGCGAGGATCATCCACACCGGATTCAGCTTGGTGCGCAGCATCAACGCGACGGTCAGCAGCGTCAGCACAGCGGCAGGCCATTCGTGATCGCTTGAGCGCGCCAGGATCCAGCCGCTGGACAGGGTCAGGCCGATGGCTATGGGGCCCAATCCGCCGCGAACGGCGCGGCCGAGGGGTGCATCGGGGTTCCCCGCATTCAGGCGCGTCACTCCCATGGTCAGCACGATGGGCGGGCCGATAATCGCCAGCGTGGCCACGATTGCGCCGGCCCAGCCGGCAAGCTGCCAGCCGACCAATGTTACGAACATCATGTTGGGGCCGGGAGCCGCCTGGGCCAGCGCATACGCATCGGCGAACTGCTTGCCGCTCATCCAGTGGTTGACCTCGACCACATAGCGCTGCATGTCCGGCAGGATCGAGCTGACGCCGCCGATCGCCATCAGGGACAGCAGCGCGAAATGCAGACCCAGGCCCGGCAGGTCGACGCGGTCCATCAATCCTGCTCGTGCCAGGCCGCGGCGATGGCGAACGGCGCCAGGGCGCCGACCACCGCTAGCAAAGGCCAGCGCAGCGCGCCGACGCCCGCCAATGCCAGCGCCAGAAACAGCCACGGGCGCCAGTGCCGCTTCATGCTGCCGGTCATTTTCAGTCCGGTGGCGAGCACCAGACCGGCCGCCACCGCCGACATGCCGGAGAGTGCCTGCTGCACCAGCGGCAGTGCGCCGTAGGTCTGGTACGCAAGGCCGGCTGCGATCATGAGCAGGAAAGGGCCCGCCACCAGCCCGCTGAATGCTGCCGCCGCCCCGGTGTAGCCGGCAAAGCGGTAGCCGATCATCACTGCCATGTTGCCGATGTTCGGCCCCGGCAGCAGTTGCCCGAGCGCGAGCGTGTCCACGAATTCGCGCTGCGTGAGCCAGCCTTTCCTTTCGACCAGGGTGCGGTGTGCCCACGGCAGCACCCCGCCGAAACCGGACATCGCCAGTTGTGAAAACGCGAGGAACAGCTCGAGCGGGCCGATTTTCGGCGCGTCGGGAGCGGGTGCAATGTCGATGGGCGGTTCGGGCAGCGGCATGGGGGGTCCGTGGTGAGTGCGATGCGCCCGTATTATCGCAGCCGGAACGTCGCCAGCCAAACGATTGCAAAAAACGCGTTCCTTGCGCCTGCATGTATCAATTAGCCGGCATTGGCTATACACTGCCTCGCACAAGCCCCGGTACATTCGCAGATCGCGGCATATTTTCTATTGGGGCAGCTGATGAATTGGCTCAAGAAGTTCCTGACGCACTACGTGCTTTATGGCGTACTCCTTCTGACGCTTTGTTTGGGCATCTTCCCGTTCGTTATTCTTTACTCCAGCTCTTCGTCAACTGCGGAAATGCTCGATCGGTTCTTGCCAGGCCATAAGATCGCCGAGAAGATCGAAAACGTATGGACCCTCGTCGGGATTCCGTACGACTTCCTGGTGATGACGGTGGGGTAGCAAGGCCGGAGTCGCGCGGCAAGTGTAAGAGCAGGGCATAATAGCGCGGTCCAGCTGCGACACGTGCAATGATGAACCCGCCCACGACCCGCATCGACCCCCAGTCCGAAATCTTTCAACAGCAGCGCAGCGCCATGCTCGCGCTGATCGCGCAGCTGCGCGCTCTGGAGAGCCGCGCGGTTGCCGCATCGGCGGCATCGAAACCGGCCTTCGACAAACGCAACGCCCTGTTGCCGCGCGAGCGGCTGGCGCAACTGCTCGATCCGGGCGCGCCGTTCCTGGAACTCGCGAGCCTGGCCGGCTACTGCACCGACGATGCCGATGCCGGGAGCAGCATTCCCGGCGCCGCAGTGCTCGCCGGCATCGGCGTCATCTCCGGCATGCGCTGCATGGTGGTGGCCAACGATTCGGGCATAGGCGCCGGGGCTTTGAGCGCGCTGGGCGGACGCAAGGTCATGCGCTGCCAGGAAATCGCGCTGGAGAACAAGCTGCCGTTCGTGCAGCTGGTGGAATCAGGCGGCGCCAACCTGCTTACCTATAAGGTCGAGCGCTTCATCGCCGGCGGCGGCCTGTTCCACAATCTCGCGCGCTTGTCCGCGGCCGGCCTGCCGGTGATCGCGGTGGTGCACGGCTCCTCCACCGCGGGCGGCGCCTACCTGCCGGGGTTGTCCGATTACGTCATCATGGTGCGCGGCCGCGCCAAGGCGTTTCTCGCCGGACCGCCGCTGCTCAAGGCGGCGACCGGCGAGATTGCCACCGACGAGGAACTGGGCGGGGCCGAGATGCACGCGCGCGTTTCGGGTCTGGCCGAATTCGTCGCCGAGGACGACGCCGATGCCATCGGCATCGCGCGCGATCTGCTCGCCAGCCTCAAGTGGGAGCGGGTCGGCGCGCAGGCGGTGGCTGCGCGCCCGCCGAAACTGGATGCGGACGAGATCGCCGGCCTGATGCCGCTCACCATGCGCAAGCCCGTGGACATGCGCGAGGTGATCTGGCGCATCGCGGACGATTCCGAGTTTCTCGAATTCAAGCCGCTGTACGGCCGGTTTACCGTGTGCGGCCTCGCTGCGATCGCCGGGCACAAAGCCGGTTTCATCAGCAACAACGGCCCGCTCGATCCGGCCGGGGCCACCAAGGCGACGCAGTTCATCCAGCTCTGCTGCCAGGCGCAAACACCGCTGATTTACCTGCAGAACACCACCGGCTACATGGTCGGCACCAAGTCCGAGGCCGCCGGCATGATCAAGCACGGATCGAAAATGATCCAGGCCGTGTCCAACGCGACCGTGGCGCAAATCACCATCATGTGCGGCGCATCCTTCGGCGCGGGAAACTACGGCATGTGCGGGCGCGCGTTCAATCCGCGCTTCGTCTTCAGCTGGCCCAACGCCCAGACCGCGGTGATGGGCCCGGAACAGGCGGCGAAGACCATGGCGATCGTGGCCGAGGGCACGGCCGCGCGCAAGGGCAGGCCGGTGGATCAGGCCGTCCTGGACAAAATGCAACAGGACATCATCGCCAATTTCGAGAGTCAGATGAGCGCTTTCTATACGAGCGGCCTGTTACTCGACGACGGCGTGATCGATCCGCGCGACACGCGTAGGGTACTGGCCGAGGTATTGGCGATCTGCGCCGAAGCGGAGGCGCGGCAGCTGCGAACCATACAGTTTGGTGTTGCCAGACCGTAGAGATCAATTCGAAATGAGAAAGAGGGGTTCATCAACGATCGCCAATTGCGTACGGATGCGCTTTTTATCCGTACGCAAGCGGTGATCCGCGCGGACGGGTTCTCGTCCGCGCAGGTTTTGTAAGACCTGCGCGCTGCGCCGCGAGGCAAGTCCTCTTGGGGGGCGCGCGCCAACCGTGTTTTTCGCGCGGATGAAAAGCGCATCCGCACGAAAAACACGGTTATGGTTAACACCGGTCACAGTGCAATCTATGTCACCGCGTATGGAAGCGGATAGATACAAAGGAAGAGGACCATGCTATTCACCCACGAGCACGAAGAGCTGCAGCGCCAGCTGAAGAAATTCATTGACGCCGAGATCAATCCGCATGTCGACGAATGGGAGGAAGCCGAGATCTTCCCGGCGCACGAAGTGTTCAGGAAAATGGGGCAGCTCGGCTTCCTCGGCGTGTGCAAGCCCGAGGCCTACGGCGGTCAGGCGCTGGACTATTCCTACTCGGTGGCGATGGCGGAGGCGCTCGGCCATATCAACTGCGGCGGCATCCCGATGGCGATCGGCGTGCAGACCGACATGGCGACGCCGGCGCTGGCGCGCTTCGGCTCGGACGAGCTGCGCCGCGAATTCCTGGCGCCTTCGATCGCGGGGGATTTCGTCGCCTGCCTGGGCGTGTCAGAAGTCGGCGCGGGCTCCGATGTCGCCTCGATCAAGACGACGGCACGCAAGGACGGCGACGATTACATCATCAACGGCGGCAAGATGTGGACCACCAACGGCACCCAGGCCGACTGGATGTGCCTGCTCGCCAACACCAGCCAGGGCGCGGCGCACAAGAACAAGTCGCTCATCTGCGTGCCGATGAAAACCAAGGGCGTGAGCGTGGCGCGCAAATTGAAGAAGCTCGGCATGTGGTCCTCCGATACGGCGCAGATTTTTCTCGACGACGTGCGCGTGCCGCAGCGCTACCGCATCGGCGAGGAAGGCATGGGTTTCACCTACCAGATGCAGCAGTTCCAGGAAGAGCGCCTGTGGGCGGCGGCGCGCAGCATGTCCATGGGCAGGCTCATCGACGAGACCGCGAACTATGCCCGCCAAAGGATGGCTTTCGGCAAATCGATACTGGATAACCAGTACGTGCATTTCCGCCTGGCCGAGCTGAAGACCGAAGTCGAGTGCCTGCGCGCGCTGGTTCATCGCGCGACGGAAATGTACGTGGCCGGACAGGACGTGACCGAACTCGCATCCATGGCCAAGCTGAAAGCCGGGCGCCTCGCACGCGAGGTTCCCGATACCTGCCTGCAGTTCTGGGGCGGCATGGGCTACATGTGGGAAAACCCGATCGGGCGGGCCTATCGCGACGCGCGTCTGTCTTCGATCGGCGGCGGCGCCGACGAGATCATGCTCGGCATCATCTCCAAGTACATGGGCATTCTGCCGAGAAAGGAATAGCGTATGTCGAAGGTGCGCACGCTGCGCGAGGGCGGCTTCGTGTTTTTGACTCTGGACGACGCGCCCACGCGCAATGCGCTCGGCCCCGAGATGGTGGACGAACTGCGTGCGGCGTTCGATGCGGCGGCCGCGGATGCCGGCGTGCGCGCGGTGGTGCTGCGCGGCGCCAACGGCACATTCTGCGCCGGCGGCAGCATGGGCAATTTCCACAAGAGCCAGCAGGCCGCAGCGGCAGCGGGAGAACCCGACCCGATTGCGGCCAACAACCGGCGTTTCGGCGAATTCATGACGGCGCTGGCACGCTTCCCCAAGGTCCTGGTGGTGGCGGTGGAAGGCGCGGCCATGGGAGGCGGCTTCGGTCTCGCCTGTGTTGCCGACGTCCTGCTCGCGCGCAAGGACGCGAAGTTCGCCTTGAGCGAAACCACGCTGGGCCTGGTGCCGGCGCAGATCGCGCCCTTTGTAGTCGCCCGGATCGGGCAGGCACAGACGCGGCGCCTCGCGCTGTCAAGTGAGCGCATCGACGGGATGGAGGCTGCGCGCATCGGTCTGGCCAATGCCGTGTGCGAGGATACGGTGGGCCTGGAAGCCGCTCTGCTAGCCGTTCTTCGCGGTATCGGCCGTTGCGCGCCGGGCGCCAATGCGGCCACCAAGTCCCTTATCGCGCAGTGCGCTGCGCTGCCTTTGGGGCAAGTATTGGACCATGCGTCGGAGATGTTCGCGCGGCAGATGCGCGGAGAGGGCGGTGAAGGGGTTGCGGCGTTCCGCGACAAGCGCGACGCCGCGTGGGTCGAAAAAATCGAGCGGCTTCCGCCATGACGGAAAAGATTGTGCGCATCGGCGGCGCCTCGGGTTTCTGGGGCGACAGCTCCGTCGCCTGCGCGCAGCTGGTGCGTCGCGGGCAAATCGATTACCTGGTGTTCGATTACCTGGCCGAACTCACCATGTCCATTCTGGCGGCGATGCGCGCCAAGTCGCCGGAGGCGGGCTATGCCACCGATTTCGTCGACGTGGCCATGAAAAGCGTCATTCGCGACATCGCCGCGAAGGGCATCAAGGTGGTGAGCAATGCCGGCGGCGTGAATCCCGCCGGCTGCGCCGCGGCGCTCGCGCGGCTTGCCGGGGAAGCGGGCGTGAAACTCAGGATCGCCATCGTCGAAGGCGACGACGTGCTGCCGTGCATGGCGAAACTGCGCGCGGCCGGGGTGCGCGAAATGTATTCCGGCGACGAGTTGCCGCCAAAGATATTGTCGGCCAATGCTTATCTCGGCGCGATCCCGATCGCACGCGCGCTTGCCGCGGGCGCCGACGTGGTCATCACCGGGCGCTGCGTCGACAGCGCGGTGGCGCTGGGTCCGCTGCTGCACGAGTTCGGCTGGCGCGAGGACGATTACGACCGGCTCGCCGCGGGCAGCCTTGCCGGCCACATCCTCGAGTGCGGCTGCCAGGCCACCGGCGGCCTGTTCACCGACTGGGAGTCGGTGCCGCGCTGGGACGACATCGGTTACCCGATCCTGGAGTGCCACGCGGACGGCAGCTTTGTCGTCACCAAGGCGCCCGGCACGGGCGGCCTGGTGAGCCGCGCGGTGGTGGCCGAGCAGATGCTCTACGAAATGGGCGATCCGGGCGCCTATCTGCTGCCGGACGTAGTGTGCGACGTCACCGGGGTCGACGTCGTCGAAGTCGGTCCGGACCGCGTGCGGGTGAGCGGGACGCGCGGGCTTGCGCCGACGCCAGCCTATAAAGTCTGCGCCACCTACGCGGATGGCTACCGCTGCACCGCGATCCTGAACATCATCGGCATCGACGCAGCGAAGAAAGCGCGGCGCACGGCGGAGGCGATATTGGCGCGCACCCGCGCGATCTTTCGCGAGCAGAATCTTGTCGATTATTCCGCGACGCGCATCGAGGTGTTGGGGGCCGAAACCGTGTACGGCCCGCATGCGCGCACGGCCGCCACGCGCGAAGCGGTGATGCGCCTCGCGGTTGCGCACGGCAATCGCCAGGCGCTGGAAATCTTCTCGCGCGAAATCGCGCCCGCGGGCACGTCCTGGTCGCCAGGCACCACCGGCATGGGCGGCGGGCGGCCAAAAGTCGCGCCGGCGGTCAAGCCCTGTTTCTTCCTGCTCGAAAAATCGGAATGCGAGGCGAGCGTCACGCTCGATGGCGCACGCCAGGTCGTCGCTGTTCCCGTCAGGGGCGGTTACCCCGGGTGCGCGCGCAACAGCGCGCCGGCGCAGGGCGGAACCCTGGTGCCGCCGGGTGCGACGCGACTGGTGCCGCTGGTGCGACTCGCCTGGGGCCGCAGCGGCGACAAGGGCGACAGCGCCAACATCGGCATCATCGCAAGGCGCCCCGAGTTTCTGCCGCTGTTGCGCGCGCAGCTGACCCCCGCGGCGGTGAAGCAGTACCTATCGCATCTGCTGCAGGGCGAGGTCGAACGCTTCGACGTGCCCGGCATTCACGCGCTGAATTTTCTGCTGCACGAAGCGCTGGGCGGAGGCGGGATGGCCTCCCTGCGGGTCGATCCGCTGGCCAAGGCCTACGCGCAGATGCTGCTCGATTTCCCGGTCGCGGTGCCCGAGGAGTGGGTGCAGCTCTACGGGTTGGGCTAAGAGAGCTTTGAAAACGGGGGATCGGGGAAGGGCTGGGACCCTTCCCGTCACGCGCGGTCAAACGCGGCGGAGGACGTGGCTGCCGATGGAATAGCCCGCGCCAAACGAGCACATCACCCCGGTGGCCCCCGGCGCAAGATCTGCCTGATGCTGGTGAAAGGCGATGATCGAGCCGGCTGATGCCGTGTTGGCGTACTTGTCGAGCACCACGGGTGCTTCGTCGAGCGTAGCATCGCGGCCGAGCAGACGGCGGCTGATGAACTGATTCATCGCCAGGTTGGCCTGATGCAGCCAGAAGCGTCGTACGTCGGCCGGTTTGAGACCGTGTTGCGCAAGGTGGCCGGAAATGTGCGCGGCGGCCATCGGACAGACCTCCTTGAACACCTTGCGGCCTTCCTGCACGAACAGTTTGTCGCGCCGGTCGCTGCGTCCGCCTTCTTCGCAGCGATCCAGAAATCCGCTGTTGTTGCGGATGTTGCTGGAGAAAGAGGTGATGGCGCGCGAGCCGAGAATTTCCCACAGGTGCGCCTGCGTGCCGGAAGGTTCGGCCTCGACGACGACTGCGGTGGCGACGTCGCCGAAGATGAAGTGGCAGTCGCGGTCGCGCCATTCGAGGTGGCCGGAGCAGATCTCGGGGCCCAGAACCAGCGCGCAGCGCGCCTGCCCGGAACGCACGGCGTTGGCCGCCTGTTCGATACCGAAAGTGCCCGCGGAACAGGCGACGTTCATGTCATAGCCATAGCCGCCGCAGCCCAGCGCATGCTGGATTTCGATCGCAATCGCGGGATAGGGCCGCTGGAAATTGGCACAGGCCGCAATGACCAGATCGACTTCCGCAGCCGCTCTGCCGGCGGCTTCGAGAGCCTGTCGGCCGGCGGCCACGCCGATCTCGGCCATGATGGAAATCTGATCGTTCGGCCGCGCGGGGATGTTCGGGAACATCCGCTCCGGGTCGAGCACGCCCTCCTTGTCGATGACATAGCGTTGCTTGATGCCGGAGGCTTTCTCGATGAATTCGATGCTCGACGGTTGCAGAGCGGCGATCTCGCCGCGCTCGATGGCGGCAGCGTTGCGCTGGTTGAAGCGGCGCACATATTCATTGAACGAGGCCACCAGTTCCTCATTGGTGATGACGTTCAGCGGCGTCCAGACGCCGGTGCCGGTGATGTAGGTCTTGTTCATTCTTTGTCCTGACTGCATGGGCAGCGTTGGAACAGATTATAGAGAGCTTGGACGGATAGCAGAAGGGGGCGCAAATCGTGCCAGGTCCGTTCAATTTCGTAATTCGAATCCGACTCCTTTGATTTCTGTTCCACCAATAGTGGCTTTTGTCACCCAGAACGTATATACTATTTCGTGCATACAAAACAGGAGCGGTGCCGTGAAAACAGCCAAGGTATTCAAGCAAGGCAACAGCCAGGCCGTACGCTTGCCCAAGGAGTTCCGTTTTCAGGAGGGTGAAATCTTTATCCGCAAGCAGGGCGATGTCGTTCTGCTGATTCCCAAGAAAGCGGCGCGCTGGCAGCACCTTAAAAGCTGCATCGGCAAATTCAAGGGCGACTTCGAGCGCGCGCCGCAAGCAACGTTCGAGGAGCGTGACTGGCCGCAATGAACTACATGCTGGACACCGACACGTGCATCTATCTCATGACCGGTCGCCACCCCGAGCGGCAGTCGCGCATCGTTGCCAGACTGGTCAAACTCGCGCCGAACGAAAATCTCCTACTCTCCAGCGTCGTGGCGTTTGAGCTCAGCTACGGCGCGCAGAAAGGGCGCTGGCGCAAAGCCAACCTCGCTTTGCTTGAAGAATTCCTGCTCGACGTCATCGTCGTTCCTTTCGATGAAAAAGCCGCCCATGTCGGCGGAACGGTCCGCACGAAACTGGAGAAGAGTGGCCACCCCATCGGTCCCCTGGATACTCTCATCGCGGCTCACGCCGTCAGCCTTGGCGTGCCCTTGGTCACGCACAACCTGAGGGAATTTTCCAGAGTGCCGGGGCTGAAAGTGGAAAACTGGGCGGGGGAGTGATTGCCTGCAAGACCGGTTGAGAAAAATAAGATCGAACACGACCCCTTCGATTTCATCAGATCTACCTGCCGGCAGTCGTCAATGCGGCGGTCGCTTGAGGGTGTCCTTGCCGAAGCGCATAGCCTGACTTCGGCGACGCGCTACATCAGGCGCTTCACCAGCACGGCTTATGCCGCCCAGCCTGGTTCGCAAGCTGCCCAAAGAACCGCGACTGGTGCGGTTCTTCGGGAAATCGTTGAGGGGCCGGACCCTATAGCAGGTAGTTCGCCGAGTCTGCCTGCGCCAGCAACTGGCCGGTGAGCGTCGCCAGCGTCACGAAGGAATCGCCTCCGCCGTTGCTGTCTACCTGGACCAGCGTATCGCCACCGGCAGCGGCTCCGTTGGAGTCGAGGAATCTCAAGAATCCGCCGCTGAAGGCCGTGACGTCGTGCGGCGCGCTGACCGAGCTCAACAGGTCGTGCAGGTTGAGCACATCGCCGCCGGCGCCCTTCGTGAAGTTATCGATCAACTTGTTCGACACGACGACGACTTCATCGAGCGCCGGGCCCTCGGCACGGTCGGGATTAGGAAGGTTATTTGTCGGATACAGGCTCTTGAACTCCAGTTCGGTTGAGGAATCAACGGCCGTGAATGTGAAGGTCTGTTGAGACCATTTCATGTCGGTGACCGTGTTGGCGGTGTTGAACGTGTACGACTGCGTAGTGCCGTCCGCTGACACCTGGACCGTCGCATAGTCCGTAGCCCCCGGATTCTTGGACAGCGCGAAACCGACCGTGTATTGCACACCCGCGATCGTCGCCAGGGTTTGCTTCACACCTCCCTGATAGAAGCCATTCAAATCTAGGCTGTAGCTGCCGTCTGCCGGTTGCCACAGGGTGGGGGAGCCCCGATCGATATCACTGCCGGTGACGGTCCATCCGGTTATTGCGGTGGACCCTCCCGATGTGCCTCCGGACCCCATTTGCTCAAACGAGCCGTTGACGATCAGATTCGACAGCAGATACGTGTCTGTGACCGGGTTCACGCCGACGTTCACCGTCGCCGTGCTGGTGGCGCCGGCCGCATCCTTCATGGTGTAGCTGAAGCTGTCGGCGCCGTTGTAATTCGCGTGCGGCGTGTAGACCACGTTGCCACCCGAGATTCCAAGCGTGCCGTGCAGCGCGCCCGTCGCCGACAGCAGCGTCTTGGAATCTCCCACGTCGACATCGGTGTCGTTATTGAGCACCGCAATGCTGACCGCCGTGTCTTCGTTGGTCGTCGCGTTGTCGGCGACCGCTTTCGGGCCGTCATTGATGCCGGTGACGGTAATTCTTGCCGTTGCGGTCGATGTTGCGCCATACGCGTCCTTGACCGTGTATTGGAAGCTGTCCACCGTCGTCTGGCCCTGGCCCAGGTGTCCAAATGCTGAATCCTCGTCGTAGAGGTAGGTGCCGTCGGTGTTTACTTTGACCCGCGCGCCCGAAAGCAGGTCCTGGGTGATCGAGTTGCCCGCGATCGTTTGACCATTGACCGCGGAAACCATGCGTGTGTCGCCGTTGTCCACATCGGTGTCATTCGCAAGCACGTTCCCCGCAACGGTCGCGGTCTGCGCCTTTCCATAGGTGCCGATCGTAAAGCCGTTCCAGGTTTCCGACGTCAGGCTCGTCCATGTCAGCGACTCGATCGAACCCTCCACGCGTACCACGCCGTGGAACTCCCTCAGTTGAGGAGTGGGATCGAAAGTGCTGAGAAGTTCGAATCTTCCGTCGGGCAGAGCGGTCCTGGTCGCGGCGCCAGTTCCAAAGTAGCCGGCGCCCGAACTGACGATCTGGAAGTCCTGGTCGAACCGATAGCCGTTGTTCATGTCCTGAAGACCATTGAGGCTCACGACCGCGAAAAACAAATCATCAACCGGCTGCGAGAAGGTCAGCGTTTTCGCCGAGGCCTGGTTGAGCGCGATGATGTCGGACGAAGCATTGGGTCCATTCGCGACATAGGCGCTCGTGTAGGTCCCCACAGGTACCGTACCGTTTTGCAGGTTGTAGACGTTGGTACCGCCACTGGTCTGTGCAAAAAAGATTTCCCCGGTATAAGTGACGCCGATGGTCTGACCACCTCCGATATCGATGGTCCCGACCGCCGAGTCCGGGGTCGCGCCATTCGAGTCCCAGGTCGCGCTGGTCCAATCGACCCAGTTGACAACCGTGGTTTGCATCTGGCTGGCAAGGCTCGTGACCGTCAGCGAATTGACATCGTCCACCGCCACCGGCGCGTCGTTGGTGCCGGTGATGCCAATGGTCAGCGTCGCGCTTGAGCTTGCACCCGCCGCATCCCGCATGGTGTAGGTGAAGATATCGGCAGCCGCCTGGCCCCGCGCCAGCGCGTTGGTCTGCGGGTCGGCATTGTCCAGCGTGTAGGTGTACGCACCATTTGCGCCAATCACGACACTGCCATATATACCCGTTATCGTCGCACCCGCCCCTGCGCCGAGCGGCCCGCCCGCGACGCCGGCCTGCACGCCGACCACCGCCTTGGTGTCGCCCTGATCGACATCGGTATCGTTCAGCAGCACATTGCCGCTCGCAGACGAATCGCCGCCGAACGGCGTGTTACCCGGGTTCACGCCGGACTCCACTACTACATCGGTGGAATTGGCATCGGCATTCGCCACCGGACCATCGTTGGTGCCGGTGATGGCAACATCCACCTGCCGGGTAACGACGCCGCCGTGCTGATCATCGACCGTGACGTTAAATAATTCGTGCTTGACCTGCCCCGTCCCCAGGATTTCCACCGCGGCGTCCGCCACCGTGTAGGTCCAGCTCACCTGCCCGCCCGTGCCGGTGCCGGTGGTGTCGCCGGCCTTCGCAGCATTCAGTGATCCAAGCGTCGCGCCCACTGCCGTCGCCGACACCAGGTGCACATCGCTGAGGTCCACATCGGTGAAGGCGATGGTGCCGCTGTCGATGAGGTTCCCGGCCGGGGTGAGCTGTTCGGTCACAGCGCCTGAGACATCCACCACCGCCACCACCGGTGCATCGTTGGTGCCGGTGACGGTCACGTCGATCTGACGGAAAATCAGCCCGCCGTGCTGGTCATTCAGCGTAATGGTGAAACTCTCCACCCTGGTTTCGCCCGCGGCGAGGTACGCGACCGCCGAATTCGCAACCTTGTAGGTCCAGGTCAGTTGGCCGCCCGCGCCGGTCCCGGTGGTGTCGCTGTTCTTGACCGCGGTCAGCGTGCCCAGAGCGGCACCGACCGGTGTGCCGGACGCCGATACCAGATGCACATCGGTCAAGTCAACGTCGCTGAAGCTGATGACGCCGCTATCGGTGAGTTGGCCAACCGCGCCGCCCAGTCCACCGCCGCTCGCCCCGACGAGACCAAAGCTTCCGGTCGAATTGCGCGCCGAGAACTCCAGCGACGCCTCGCCGCCGTTCTCGTAGAAGAACAGTTCGATGCTGTGATTGCCCGGTGCAAGCGCGATGCTCCCGGTAAAAGGAGCTTCCGGATGGTAGCCGGTATCGCTGATAACCAGCGTGTTGTCGATCAGCAGAAACACGCCATCGTCGTTGTAGGTGCGGAAGGTATAAGTATCTGCCGTCGCCACCGAGAAATTGGCAGTGATACGTGCAAAGAAGGTGTTGTTTATGCTCTCTGCAGTGCCATTGACGTTTTGCGCTTCGGCGGCCGGCCAGCGCGTGCTGCCCGGAAGTTCCCCCGCGAAGCCACCCGGGTCATCGGTGTAGTCGATGACATTGGTCTGAACCGTGTAGTTGGCCGCATGGCTCGCGGCGTAGCTTTGCAGCGTGGCCAGGTTGTTGCTCTGGAAGCCCAGGAATTGCTGGACATTGAAGACAAGCGGGCTAGGGGGGTTGGCGGGATCGGCTGCCACGGCGGTGACTGCACCGGCCAGATCCTGCGCCGCGATCACCGGCGCGTCATTGGTGCCGGTGACCGTCACCGAAATCGTCTGCGAGTCACTTGCGCCATGCTCATCGAGCACCGTCGCGGTAAAGGTTTCGGTCGCCGTCTGGCCTTCAGCCAGTGCCTGCACCAGCGCCGAATCGTTGTCCAGATCGTAGAGCCACTGGCCGTTCTGTTGGATCGCCAGCGTGCCATACACTCCGGCGATAGAGGTTCCAACCACTTCGCCCGGCGAGTACGTAATGATCTGCGCACGCGTCCACATTTCGTCGTCCGACGTGTCCCCCGGCGTCTCGGTGCCGAAGATCTGCCCGGTCACCCCGAAGGTGTGCGAACCCACCACCGCACCGCCCGAGAGATAATCGAAGGAGGCCGTCACCTCGCCGACATTGGCCGCCTGGTGGCTGAGCTTGAGCACGATCTGGTCTGCACCCGCCGGCGCATTCAGTACGGCCGCCGCATAGGATGTGGCCGAGCCCGCTGCGAAGTCGCGTTCCAGAAACTGCACCCGCACCAGCCCGTCGTCGCCGCGGCGCACCACCAATTCCATTACATCGTCGCCCGGATGCGCGCTCGGCCCCGAGGGAATGAAATCGCTCAGGCGTATGCCGTAGGCTTCGCCGTTCTCGTCCGGCGCGGTCAGGTCAAAGCGCGCCGCTACCGTGAAATCGTCGTCGCTTTTCAGCCCCGTGCTCATGTTGTTCGAAATATCCGTCGCCACCGTCGCGAAGTGGCCCAGGTACGGGATCGAGGTGAACAGGTGCGCGAAGGTCGGTCCCGCGCCGGAATCGTCCATGATCAGCCGGCCACCCGCCTCCTGGAACACGCCGCTGGTGAAGTAGCTGCCCGGGATGACGCCACCGAACAGCCCGCCCACGCCCGGGTTACCGTCGGCGTAGGCGTCGCTGAAGTAATCCAACCCATTCCTGGCGATATTGAGCTGGTCCACCGTGAAAGTGTAGTCCACGCCGTCAAAGGTATAGTTCGCCTCGCCGCCCGTGCCGCCCGACAGCGTCCACGCGAGCACCGCATCATTGTCGACGTCGCTCGCAACGAGCTGACCGGCCGTCTGCGTTACGACATCCTCCTGCACCGCGCCCGCCTGCGGACCGCCGGCGATTACAGGCGCGTCGTTGGTACCGGTGATGGTGACCGTGACCGTCTGATCCTCAAACGCGCCTTGATCGTCCGTCACGCGCACGACAAACGATTCGTTGTGGCTTTCGCCTAGCGCCAGATTCTGGTGCGCAGCGTTGTCCAGCGTATAGGTCCACTGGCCGTTCGAGTCCACCGCCATCGCGCCATAAGTTCCGACCGCTGCGCCCTGCACCGACCAGGCCTGCGTCGCGCCGTTGTCGACATCGCTCGCACTGAGTTGACCGGTGGCCGTCAGCGCGGCGTCTTCCGTGACCGCGCCCGCGAGCGCGGCCGCCGTATTCGTGATCACCGGGCCGTCGTTGGTGCCGGTGACGGTGACACTCACAGTTCGCGCCACGCTGCCACCCTGTCCATCCAGCACATCGAAGCTGAAGGTCTCGAGCTTGGTCTGGCCCGCAGCCAGATATTCCACCGCCGAGGCCGCGACGTTGTAACTCCAGCTCACCACCCCACCCAGGCCGCTGCCTGTGGTATCGGCGGTCACGCTCGCCGTGAGCACTCCCAGCGCACCCGCGGATGGCGTGACCGCGCTGATGCTGTGTGTGTCAGTCAGGTCAACATCGGTAAACGCGATCGTGCCGCTGTCCGACAGGTTTCCCGAGGGGGTGACCAGTTCGGTCACCTCACCAGTGATATCGTCCGACGCGACTACCGGCCCGTCGTTGGTGCCAGTGATGGTGATTACAACATTCTGGGTGACGGTCGCGCCATGGCCATCGTCGATGGTAACAATGAAAGTTTCCGTAACGACCTGACCCTGGGCCAAATGCTGTGCCGCCGCATTATTCAGGTCGTAAGTCCAGTTCACCGATCCGTTAGCGGCGTTGGCAGCCTCGTTTACGGAGGCGAGAACAAAAGTGCCGAGCGACGTGGTATTGCCCGTGGCCGTCACGAACGACGCGGTATGCGTGTCGGAGAGGTCAACGTCGTTGAAACTCACTGTACCCGACGCGCTCAGCGAGTCGGTGGTGCTGGACGTGTCAGCCGCGTCTTCGGTCACCGCGCCTGTCTGAGCCTGGCTGGTGATCGTGACCCCATCATTCGAACCGGTTAATACTACATAGGACGTGGCCCAACTAAGCGTGCCATCGCCCAATCGAATCGCGTAGGTAAAGCTGTCTGTAAAAGACTCTCCTACGGCGAGCGCCTGAACGGCAGCGTTGACCGCGCTATTGAATGTGCTCGTGTCATAGCCGACCTTCCCATCCGCCGTGATCCATATGCGAGCGCCATACGCGCTCAAATCCGTGCTCGTCGCCGCGCTCCGGGCAGTGTCCTGAGTCAGCAGGTCGGCCGGCGCATAATTTTTTGTGGCGGTGGACGCACTGGTACCGTCATCCAGTGACCAGAGAGATTTAGCGTTGCCGCCGAGGTCATTCGACAGGACGTCCAAAATGACGCTTGTCGAGTCCTCGGTGATCAATGCACCGCTCGACGTTGTGCCGAGCACGTCTTCCTTGGCTTGCGGCGTGTTGGAAAATGAGGTGGTTGTTCCGCCTTTCGTGTTGGCTGCCATGATTTTCTCCTAGCTACTGATTGGTTTCTAAGCTTGTCTTATTTTCAAAAACTGCAAAAAAAATCCGCGGTAGTATGCCGTGGCTGCCCGTGTTTTGAGCATTCTGACGAATTTTGAAAAGAGTCTTTCGACGATTGCCATTTTTTAGATACCCACTTTTTCTGTGCGGCGCAACACGTTCCGCGGGAACATTGCGTCAGCTGAACCAGGGCGTGCTGTGGCGAGCGCCGCTTTGTCCGCCGCGCGCGGCGCGCTCTTGCGGCGTGTCACTATATATGTGCCCTTTCCAGCCACTGCGCGCACCGAACACCGCGAGGCACCGCCCGGATACTCGATCCTGACCGGCTCGATGCCCAAAAGCGTCGAGCAGGCTCGCGCAGCCGACTGCGGCGATATGCGGGGCGCCGTTGCGCGGTTTTCGTCGCGCGTTAGCATGTGTTCGATGGTTTGAGTCAAGTTTGGCCGCATTGGTGCGTGCGTTCCCTTCAGTTCGATTACAGCAGCATCCTTATTCTTGCCGGTGATTGGTGGTCAGGTCCTAAACGGGGTTGTTCCTGCTACGAATGATTACAGCCGGGGCGACGGCCGCGGTCCTGCGCGGCAGGCCCGGAGGGCTGGCCGTTGCGGTGTTCGACAGGAATGATCCGGTGATTCGATTTGCGGGAGGGAGTGCGCCGCCGCAGGCCCGCAACTATTTGAACGACCGGAAACGCCAATGCGTTTATCATCGACACGCCCCCCCCCCGTGTAAGGCATCTTCGGTTTATGCACCGCGAACCGCGTCTGGGCGCCGCGGTTCATCGATGTCAGATTCTTCTTTTAAATCAATCCTGCGTGGCGCCGATTTGTCGATCCAGCTTGTGCGCGCGCCACAAATATACCTAATAATGAGAATTAGTCAAGACGCAAACAATCCTTCGGGCGGGATACGGCGCAGGGAGGCGGCTGGCTTCGCGCGATCGCCGGCTTTTATCTCTGAAAGGGCAGACAAGCCACACCCGGATGCAAGCTTCGCCCGACCGCGGTATCATTGCTACGCATCACCGACACCCATAGGTAGTATCCGAGAGCTTAATGGCAACCAAATCTAGGGCTTATAACGCCGAGGACATCGAGATCCTGGAGGATCTGTCGCCGATCTTGCACCGGCCCGGCATGTATACCGACCCCTCCAACCCGAACCACGCGCTGGTGGAGGTGATCGACAACTCCTCGGACGAGGGCCTCGCGGGCTTCGCCAGGAACATCGCCGTGGTGTTGTACGAAGACGGTTCGGCCGAAGTCGCGGACGACGGCCGCGGCATCCCGGTCGACATTCATCCGAAAAAGAAAGTCCCGGCGGTACAGGTGATATTCACCACCTTGCATTCGGGCGGCAAGTTTCGCAAGACCGACAAGGACGCCGCCTATCGAATCGCCGGCGGCCTGCATGGCGTCGGTATCTGCGTCACCAACGCGCTTGCGACCCGGCTCGAAGTCGAAGTCAGGCGCGACGGCGCCTGCCACCGCCTGGTGTTCGCCGACAACGGCAAGGTGAAGGAGCCGCTGAGGAAAACCGGCGCCGCCGCGCCGCGCGAGTCCGGCACGCGCATCCGTTTCTGGCCCGATCCGAAGTATTTCGACTCGCCCAGGATCGTCACTGCCGACATCGCCGCGCTGCTGCGCGCGAAGGCGATGCTGCTCCCCGGGGTTCGCTTCACCCTCGGGGTGGAGAAGAACGGCAAGATCGAACAAAGCGAATGGCACTTCCCCGAGGGCATCCGGGGCTATTTCGCCAGCGCCGTGGCCGGCCTCGAGCCGGTGGCGGAGACCTTCTTCGGCGAGCGCTACATCGCCGCGCAATCCGAGTCGGACAGCTTTGCCGAAGGCGAAGGCGCGCTGTGGGCCATCGCCTGGACTCCGGAGGGCGAGGTGGTGGCCGAGTCCTATGTCAACATGATCCCGACGCGCCACGGCGGCACCCACGTCGCCGGCCTGCGCGAGGGCGTGTACAACGCGATCCGCAATTTCATCGACCTGCACGCCATGGGCCAGCGCGGCATCAAGATCGTGCCCGAAGACGTGTGGTCGCGCGCCTCTTACGTGCTGTCGGTGAAAATGCTCGATCCGCAGTTCAAAGGCCAGGTGAAGAACGAGCTGATCTCGCGCGACGGGGTCAAGCTCATGGCGCAGATGGTGCGCGACCCGTTCGAGCTGTGGTTGAACCAGCACGTGGACGAAGGCAAGCGCATCGCCGAACTGGTGATGCGACAGGCGATGGCGCGCACGCGCGCGGCGCAGAAAGTGGAGCGGCGCAAGAGCTCCGGCGTGGCGGTGCTGCCGGGCAAGCTCACCGACTGCGCTTCCGACGACCCGGAACGCAACGAACTGTTCATCGTCGAGGGCGATTCGGCGGGCGGTTCGGCGAAACAGGCGCGCGACAAGGAGTTCCAGGCGGTGCTGCCATTGAAAGGCAAGCCCAAGAACACCTGGCAGGACTCGCCCGACACCCTGTACTCGAACAAGGAAATCGAGGCCATCGCGCTGGCGATCGGCATCGATCATCATCAGCGCGGCGACCCGGTCGATATGACGCGGCTGCGCTATCGCAAGATCATCATCCTCGCAGACGCCGACGTCGACGGCGCCCACATCCAGGTATTGCTGCTGACGCTTTTCTTCCGCCATTTTCCGCGGCTGATCGAAACCGGCAGCGTCTACGTGGCGCAGCCGCCGCTGTTTCGCATCGACGTGCCCTCGATGGGCAAGGGCAAGCCGGCGCGCAAGCTCTATGCGCTGGACAAGCAGGAGCTTGCCGGGATCGAAGAGAAACTGATCGACGAAGGCATGGACGAAGGCAAGTGGGCGGTGAGCCGCTTTAAGGGACTGGGCGAGATGAGCCCGGAGCAGCTGTGGGAAACCACCCTCAACCCGGACACGCGGCGCATGTTGCCGGTGCGGGTTGAAGACGTGGCGCTAGCCGCCGACCGTTCCGTGTTCAATATGATGATGGGGAAGGAGAACGCCTCGCAGCGGCGCGAGTGGATGGAGACTTATGGAAATCTGGTGGATGCGGATATAAGCTAAATGGTTGCTTCAGTCATCCAGGAACCTCGTTTCTTGTACGGATGGTGTGTATCCGTACAAGAAACGAGGTTGGCGCGCGCAGCGCGCAGGTTTTGGAAGAAACCTGCACGGACGGAAAACCCGTCCGTGCGGATCGTCGCTTGCGCGCGGATGATGAATCCATCCGCACGCAAGCGACGATCTTGAAGAAACCCGTTTTGCTCATCTTTGAATGGACTCTGAGTCGGGAAACATCTGCATGGGAAATCAGAACGATCTGTTTGAGGGCCTGGCCATGACCGCGGCGGAGAATACGTTGAAGCCGGCGACGCCGGCAGGCGGCAGCCCCGCGCCCGATAAAGGCGCCGGCAGCACCGTGCCGCCGGCGGCGAAGAACGGTAATTCCGGCGGCGGCGGTGGCGGCGAGCCGCCCGACTTCGCGCCGCTCTCGGGCGACTTCGGCGACACCCTGCCGCTGGCGAAATACGCGGCGCTGCAATACCTGCAATACGCGGTGAGCACGGTCAAGGACCGCGCGCTGCCGCGCGTCGCCGACGGCCAGAAGCCGGTGCAGGCGCGCATCCTCTATGCCATGTGGGAAATGAACGGGCGCGCCGGCACGCCGCGCAAGAAATCCGCGCGCGTGGTCGGCGACGTGCTCGGCAAATTCCATCCGCACGGGGATGCTTCGGTCTATGACGCGATGGTGCGCATCGCGCAGAATTTCAGCCTGCGTTATCCGCTGGTGGACGGCGAGGGCAACTTCGGCTCGCGCGACGGCGACGAGCCGGCGGCGATGCGCTACACCGAGGCGCGCCTGACCAAGTTCGCCGAGGTGCTGCTGGCCGAACTCGACAGCGGCACTGTGGATTTCGCGCCCAACTACGACGGCAGCATGGTCGAGCCGCAGCTGCTGCCGGCGCGCCTGCCGGTGGTGCTGCTGAACGGCGCCTCGGGCATCGCCGTCGGCATGGCCACCGAGATTCCCAGCCACAACCTGACCGAAGTGGCGAATGCCGCGATTGCGCTGATCCGCGAGCCCGAACTCACGCTCGCCGGGGTGATGAAGTACATCAAGGGTCCGGACTTCCCCGGCGGCGGCCAGATCATCACGCCGCGCGCGGAGATGCGCGAGGCTTATGCCAACGGACGCGGCTCGGTGCGGGTGCGTGCGCGCTGGACCATAGAGCGCCTCGCGCGCGGGCAATGGCAGATGGTGGTGCACGAGCTGCCGCCGGGCGCTTCGTCGCGGAAAGTGCTAGAGGAAATCGAGGCGATTACCAATCCGCAACCGCGGCCGGGCAAGAAATCGCTCACGCCCGAGCAGCAGCGCGAGAAGCAGCTGATGCTGTCCATGCTCGACCGCGCGCGCGACGAGTCCGACCGCAGCCACCCGGTGCGGCTGGTGTTCGAGCCCAAGTCCTCACGCCAGGACGAGAACGAATTCGTCAATCTCTTGCTGGCGAAGACCAGCATGGAGACCAACGCCTCGATCAACCTGGTGATGGTCGGCCTGGACGGACGGCCCACTGGCAAGAACCTGAAGGACATCCTCGCCGAGTGGCTGGAATTCCGCTTCGCCACGGTGACGCGGCGCTCTCGATTCCGCCTGGACAAGGTGCTCGACCGCATCCACGTGCTCGAAGGGCGGCTGCTGGTGCTGCTCAACGTGGACAAGGTGATCAAGCTCATCCGCAATTCGGACGACCCCAAGCCCGATCTGATGCGCGCGTTCAAGCTCACCGACCGCCAGGCCGAGGACATTCTCGAAATGCGCCTGCGCCAGTTGGCCAAGCTCGAACACATCAAGCTGGAAAAAGAACTCGAAGGCCTGACTAAGGAACAGAAGGGCCTGGAGAAAGTGCTGGGCAGCCGCAAGACGCTGGAAGCGCTGGTGGTCGAGGAAATCGAGGCCGACATCAAGGCCTTCGGCGACAAGCGCCGTACCATGATCGAAGAGTCGGAAAAAGCAGTGCTCGAGACGCCGGTGCTGGACGAGCCGGTGACGGTGATTTTCTCGAAGAACGGCTGGGTGCGCGCGCGCCAGGGTCATGGCGTCGATCCGGCTACGCTCGCGTTCAAGGAAGGCGACGGCCTCGCCGCGCTGCTTCCCTGCCGCACCGTGGATCCGGTGATTTTCCTCGACTCGGCGGGCCGCGCCTACAGCGTCGATGCGGGGGGATTGCCGAGCGCACGCGGCGACGGTGCGCCTGCTTCTTCGTTGGTGGAAGTGCAGGGCGGGGCCAAAATCATGCATTGCGTCGCGGGCAAACCCGAGATCAAGGTGCTGGTCGCCTCCAGTGGCGGCTACGGTTTTCTGTGCAGCATCGGAGACATGGTCTCCAACCGCCGCGCCGGGCGCGAATTCATGTCGGTCGAACCCGGCGAGACGCCGCTTGCGCCGTTCATCTACGACGATGCTACAGGCAACCACGTCGTCGCATTGTCGGCCGAGGGCCGGCTGCTCGCCTTCGACATCGCCGAAATGCGCGCCATGTCCAGGGGGCGCGGCGTGATCGTCATGGGCCTGGACAAGGGCGAGAAGCTGCTCGCGGCTGCGGTGACGCGGCTCACTTCGGTCACGGTCAGCGGCATCGGCCGCGGCGGCAAGGACAAGCTGCTCGAGATCAAGGGCGAAAAGCTGCGCCACCACGTCGGCCACCGCGCACGTATGGGACGCGTGCTGCCGGAGAAACTCAAGCCGACGGCACTTGCCGTTCCGCCCAGGCTGCAGTTGGAGCCGAACGGCCGCTCCGGCACCTAGGGTTTCCCCCTCTCCCCCGGAAACGGGGGAGAGGGTCGGGGTGAGGGGAAGTAGGCAGCCTGATTTTCGCTCGAAATTCCTGTTGCAATGCGGTAAAATTCGCTCTTTTCCGACCAACCCGCATCGCAACACCATGTCACTCATCGTGCAAAAATTCGGCGGCACTTCGGTGGGCTCGGCCGAGCGCATCAAGAACGTCGCCAAGCGCGTCGCCCGCTGGAAGGCGAAAGGGCACCAGGTCGTGGTCGTCCCCTCGGCCATGTCGGGGGAAACCAATCGCCTGATCGCGCTCGCCAAGGAGATCTCGCCCATCCCGGATCCGCGCGAACTCGACGTGGTCGCCTCCACCGGCGAGCAGGTCACCATTGGCCTTCTTTCAATGGCGCTGATGGAGCAGGGCGTGAAAGCGAAGAGCTATACCGGCGCGCAGGTCAAGGTGCTCACCGACAGCGCCTTCACCAAGGCGCGCATCGAGCGCATCGACGAGGAACGCATGCGCGCCGATCTGGAAGCGGGTTTCGTCGTGGTGGTCGCCGGCTTTCAAGGCGTGGACGTCCTGGGCAACATCACCACGCTCGGGCGCGGCGGTTCGGACACTTCTGCGGTGGCGCTGGCGGCCGCGCTCAAGGCCGATGAGTGCCAGATCTACACCGACGTCGACGGCGTCTACACCACCGACCCGCGCATCGTGCCCGAGGCGCGGCGGCTGGACACCATCACCTTCGAGGAAATGCTCGAGATGGCGAGCCTCGGCTCCAAAGTGCTGCAGATCCGTTCGGTCGAGTTCGCCGGCAAGTACAAAGTGAAGCTGCGTGTGCTGTCCTCGTTCGAAGAGAAAGAAGGCCCGGGCACGCTGATTACGTATGAGGAAGACGACAAAATGGAAAAAGCCGTTATTTCCGGCATCGCGTTCAACCACGACGAAGCCAAGATCACCATCATGGGCGTGCCCGACCGCCCGGGCATCGCCTACCAGATTCTCGGCCCGATCGGCGAAGCCAACATCGACGTCGACATGATCATCCAGAACGCCAGCGTCGACAACATGACCGATTTCTCCTTCACGGTGAATCGCAGCGAATACGCCAAGGCGATGGACGTGCTGAACAAGCAGGTGAAAGGCCACATCAAGGCGACCGACATTCGCGGCGACGCCAAAGTGTGCAAGGTTTCCCTGGTGGGCGTGGGCATGCGCACCCACGCCGGTGTCGCCGGCAAGATGTTCCGCACCCTGGCGGAGGAGGGCATCAACATCCAGATGATCTCCACTTCGGAGATCAAGATCGCGGTGGTGATCGACGAGAAATACATGGAACTCGCAGTGCGGGCGCTGCACAAGGCTTTCGACCTCGACCAGCGCCCATGATATAGTTTCAAGCAGATCCGGAGAGGTGGCCGAGCGGTCGAAGGCGCGCCCCTGCTAAGGGCGTATATGCTCAAAACGCGTATCCAGGGTTCGAATCCCTGCCTCTCCGCCAAATTGAAAAAGCCCCCGCGTGGGGCTTTTTCAATTTGATGGGGGGGTAGGTACTTCGAGAACCCTCCGGTTCGACCAGCGGCGTCCGGGGGACGCCGCGCAGGACGCCAAGTCGCATCAGCGACTTGGTGGTCCCGAAACGCAGCGCGTTTCGGGATGTCCGGATCGCCTTGAGGCGAGCCGGACACAATCCCTCCCTCTTCTGCAGAACTGGCCCACTGACGCACGAGATAAACCTTGTTGGGCCGCGGCCTGCCGCCGGGCAAAAAAAGAGCGCCCTCAAGGCGCTCTTTTTCACAGGCTGACGCGCTTCAGTTCACATTCACCGCATCAAACGCCGCCTTGGCCTGGGCCTGGCAGAACGGGGGTTCGTAGCTGCCGTGGTAGCTGGCGTAGTAGGTCCCAAACGCGGCCGAGGTCGGGTCGGTCGGCGCCTTGCCGCCGGGACCGTAGGTGGCCTGGACCATGGCGTCCACGTCCACCGAGGTGACGTTGCCCAGATTGCGGCTGTCAAAGTCGGCCTTCATCACGTTCTGGTGCACGGCGGGGGACACCGTCGGATCGCCCGCGCCGCCGCACAGCATGACCTTGGACTTCGGACTCCAGCCGAGCAGGTCATTTTTCCTGGCCGCGAGATACAGGCCGCTCTGGTCGTTGGTCTGCGTGTCGATAAGAAATGCCGATTGAAACATCGCATCGCGCGCCTGCGTGGGCGTTTCACCTTTTGCGCCTGGGACTTTGCCCGTGGTGACCAGGGTGGTGTAGGTGAGCGTCGGACTGGGCAGCAGGCTTTCCACGTAATCCGAGTACGGGGACGTGAACACCAATTTGACGTCGCTGTAGATCGTGCCGTAGATTTTTTGCCACGCCGTGACCAGGAAGGGCACGAAGAATTGATAGCCGGCGACCACGCTGCTTGACTTGATCGCGCCCGACAGGTTGTAGGGACCCGCCAGATAGGCACCGGCCACCACGTTGATTTCGCTGGCGTAGTCACGCTCGATGGCGCGATGGGCGGCCATGGAAGCGTGCCCCCCCTGCGAATAGCCGGCCAACATCACCTTGCCGGAAAGCGTCGCACCCACGGTCGTCGCGGCGTTGCGTGCCGCCCGGATCGAATCGATTACGCTGGTGGCCTCCGAATCGGCGTGCAGGTAGGGATGGTAGGTATAGGCCGACTGGGCAAAGCCGAGGTAGTCGGTGGCGACCACGGCATAACCCTGGGCGGCGTACATGGCGGCCAGCAGGAAGGTCTCGCCATCGGCCGGGTTGGCCAGCGTGCGCGGCTTCCGCACATCCGTGCCCTTGGCGTAGGCCACCAGCCCCGCGGCGGCGGTGCAGCTGCCCGCCGGCACCAGCATTACGCCCGACGCATTGGTCTTTTCGCCGCTCACACCCACGGTGCTGTAGTTCAGCGCGACCACCTTCACGTCGCACTTGGCCTTGCCGGTGAGGGCCTGCAGACCGCTGGCCGACGTTCCGCCGTCGATCTGTGCCACGGTGAGCGTCGTCACCACGGCGGCGGCGTCGGCCAGCGCTCCACGTGACAGAGCCGCCATGAGGGACATTCCCGAAAATGCGCCGCGGCGCATGTCATCGAGTTTCTTCCCGGCAGCGACCATCGCGGTATTCAGGCTGTCGAGCACCTTGTCATCGGCATCGCCGATCTTGAACACGCCCGTGAGTATGTCGCCCGACGGCGCCGCGCCGGTAAGCGTCATCATTTCGGTTTTCACGTAAGCCTTGGCGGCGTCCAGGCCGGTCCTGATGGTGGCGCCTTTGGTGGCGTCGAAACCGGCAAATGCGGATGCAGCGTCCGAACCCAGCGCCTTGCCGATCATCAGTTCGGTCAGGGGCGTGACGTTGATGCGCCCCGCTTCCGCGGCAAAGCTGTGCAGGATCACGGTGCCGTTGCTGACCTGCACCATGCACGGAACGGCCTGGCCGCCGGCGAGCTCGACGGAGAACGTCCCGTCTGTGCCGGTCTTGCCCGATACCGGCACGCCGGTCGTGCATTTGGCCGTGACGGTGGCATTGGCCATCGCGGCGCCCGTGGCTGCCAGACCCGTGATGGTCGGGTTGGCCGTGACGACCGGGTCAGAACTCCCGCCGCCACCGCCGCAGGCAGCGAGCGTGACGGCAACGCAGAGCAAAGCCAGTCTTGACTTGATTTGTCTCATCCTTGTACTCCCAGTTTATTTTAAGAATATTGCAGGAAAAGAGCGATCGTTCCTTATCGGAGCGGCAATGCTACACCTTTTGTCCGGGCCGATGCTACCGGCCCTGCGCGCGCTTCATTGCTTCGAGCGCGGCGATTGCTCTATCCCTCGCGCTAGTTGCGCTGTTCAGCCTGGCTTCTGCATCGGTCCAGTCAGCCTGCGCTTTTCGCCGGTCGCTGTATGCCTTGTCCCGGTCGGCGACTGCCTTGGCGAGGGCGTCGAGGGCAAGCTCCGCCTTGCGCCGGTCGGTGTCTGCCTTGCGCCGGTCGGCGAACCGCCCGTCCCAGACGGCGCCCGGCTTGCGCCGGTCGGCGTCCGCCTTGCGCCGATCGGATACTACCTTGTCCCAGCCGGCATTTGTCTTGTCCCGGTCGGCTTGTGCCTGGTTCAATTCGTCCCTTGCCTTGCGCCAGCCGGCGTCTGCCTTGGCAAGGGCCGCTTCAAGTTCTGCGCGTGTGGTCATGGTTGCCTGCTCTTCTAGGCGGTTTGGCCGGTTATGCGGACGTCGGCCAGCGCCAGGCGATCGGCGAGGTTGCGCACCAGCGCGCGCATGAAGCTGCTGTTGCACGATTTGCTCATCTTGTCCAGCGCGGCGGCTTCGAATTCGGCGAGAACCACGTCGCTCATGCACTCGACCGTCGCCTGCCGCGGTACGTCGCCGCCGGAAATGTAGCCCATTTCGCCGAAACATTCCCCGGCTCCGATGACGTTGAGCAAGCGTCCGGCCTGCGTGACTTTGACATCGCCCTGGGCCAGAAAGAACATGCTCTGGCCGGGATCGTTTTCCCGCACGATCACGCTGCGCGCATTCACGCGCGCCCAGCGCCCGGCCTGAACCAGCTCCCATATTTCCGCGTCAGAGAGCGTCGCCAGCATGCCCACCCGCTTGAGCGCCGCGTACTTTTCGCTGTCTGGAATCGTCTTCTGCTGCCCGCTGAGCCGGCCGATCTCGGCCAATTCCATGGCCAGATCGGCCCAGCTCGAGTATCGGTCCTGCGGCGCTTTCTGGAGCGTCATGAGCACGATGCGGTCCAACTCTGGCGGAATCGAGGGCGTGAGGCGGCTCGGGGGCAATGGATCTTCATCGAGGATTTTCCGGATCAGGTTGGTGATATTGGCGGCTACAAACGGCCGTTTCCCGGTCAATAGCTCATACAGCACCACTCCCAGACAATACATGTCGGTGTTGTGCGTCAGCGTCTCGCCGCTGATTTGCTCCGGCGACATGTAAGCGGGCGAGCCGATGTTGACGGGTTGAGTCACGTCGCGATGCTGAAGAAATGCGGCACCAAAATCGGTGATCTTCACGTCGGTGTCGTCGCTCAGCATGATATTCTCGGGCTTGATATCCCTGTGGATGATGCCCTCGCGGAATGCGTAATCCAGCGCGCCACAACACTTGAACGCGACCTGGATCGCGTCCTCCTTCGACAGAAGGCTGGCGGCGCCGGTATGCCTGGCGAGGTTCCCTCCGGGCACGTACTCCATGACGATGTAGCCGGCATCTTCGGTCACGACCGCGTCGAGAATGGATGCAATGTGCGGGTGATGCAATTTCCCGGCGAGGGAAGCCTCCTTCAGGAATTGTTTGCGCAGCACGGTTCCGAATTCAGAGTGTTGGAACACGGCGGGATCGATCACCTTCAGCGCGACCTCGTCGCCGGAAAAACTATCCACCGCGTGATAAACCGATCCCGAAGCGCCCTTGCCTAGCAGGCTCTTCAGTTCGTACTTGCCGAAATGACTGTTCATGCTGGTTCCCCGCGTGCCATTACGGCGACGACTGCGTACGCCAAAGAGGATATCGTACCGATGAGTGTACGCCAAGCGGCAAAGCGGGCCGCCGCGGACAAGGTCTTGATCAAACTTATCCACAGAATCTGTGGATAATCCTGTGGGCAACCATTTGGAATCGAGGCGCTTTCGCTGGGCAGATCTTGCTCGACTTCGGGCATGCCAGCTGTTTGAGCGTTCCAGGCAAATGGCGTTCTTTATCGCGTTGCGTCGCGCCGATAGGACATTACTTTCGCAGCATTGCCTCCAGACGCGCGTTTCCCTCGCCGGTGGCGCGCGCCAGGAGCGCGTCGGCCTGGTCGAGCAGCCTGGCGCAGATCGGCTCCAGTTCGGCCACGAAGGCGGCGTCAGTGATGTCCTTTAGGTTGATCAGAACGTTCCAGATGCCGCCGCGCACGCCAGCGGAGGCGATGGTGAAACCGACCATGGCGTCGGTGATGGAGTTGGGGTTACCGTGCTGCATGGCCATTTCGGCAGTTTCCATAGCCTCGTAACTGAGGCGCGCCGTGCGAAGCGGTACTTCCACGGCAAGCTTGAGGCCTTCCTGCATCCTTGCTGCGCGATGGGTTTTTTCCTCGGCGCTGCCCGCAGCAAGGCGGCGCGCGTCCATGTAGGCGCTGAAGGCAAACGTATCTTCATCCACGGCGAGCATCAGGGCGTCCTTCACGAGCTGGGCTTTTTCGGCGACGGCCAGAAGGTGCTGCTCGGATGCTTCGCTGCCGGCTTTGCCCCGAGTCAAATTGGCTACCATCGATGCGAGGGCCGCGCCCAAACTTCCGGCGAGAGCCGCGATGGATCCGCCGCCGGGGGCAGGCGTGTTGCGGCTCACCTCGTCTACAAGGTCCCGGCAACGCATGTCCATCAGGCCGCCAGGGTAGCTCCTGGGCAGGCCAAGGACTTTCTTTTCCATATTGAACGGCGCGACATCGTTGAGTCCCATGCTGAACATTGCGGCCCGGAGCACGTCGGTGACGGGCACGAACGGGCTCTTGCCCTGGGCTTCGAGATATGCGCGCCCCGCCTGATAGAGAGCCTGGAATGGCACCAGGCCGACGATTTCGCTGCCGGTCACGACCAGACCGCGCGTCATCGCCATTTTTCGCGCAGCCTCGAGCACGTCCCGGGGCGAGGTCACGCGCCAGTTGGTCAGGTTGATCGAAAGCTGGACGCGCTGGTACGCGTCCACATACCATCCGATGGCCTTGCACGCTTTGAACCGGCCCGCGCGGTAGACCTTCTGGCCGGCCACGCCGTTTGCCGCATTGATATCGTTCAGAGCGAGCAGATCGCGCAAGGCGTAGCCATGGACTGCCCGGCAGTGTTGCTCCGTGTCGTCGAAGCGCTTGCCGTCGAATTCGCAATTACCGCAGGGAAAGATGCCTTCAGCGTAGCGCAGTTCCGTTCCGCTCGAATAGTACGCATTTGTTGGTCCGCGCCGCGCCACGCGGCCCTTCTCCCGCAGCTCCAGGGCGATGTCGGTTGCATGCGCCTTGTCCGTGCTGTTGAGCGTAATGTTGTATGCGATCAGGAATTCACGTGCGCCGGTGATCAGCGCGCCGAAGCGCGGATTGAACCGGGCCGGGCCGAAGTCCGGCTTCCACTCCGGGTCCTGCAATTTCTTTTCCAGGCCTTCATATTCGCCTTTGCGTACCACCGCCAGGTTCGTGCGCGCGGGGCGGCTGGCGGCGTGCTCATACAGGTAGACAGGAATCTCCAGCTCTCTGCCGACGCGCTCGCCCAGCCGTCGCGCAAGTTCGGCGCAATCGTCGATGGTGACGCCTTCGACCGGGATGAAAGGGCATACGTCGCACGCGCCCATGCGCGGGTGCGCGCCCGTGTGCTGGCGCATATCGATTAACCCGGCGGCTGCGGCGATACCGCGAAACGCAGCCTCGACCACGCCGTCCGGATCGCCGACGAAGGTGACCACGGTGCGATTGGTGTCGGCGCCGATATCGACGTCCATCAGCTTCACACCGGAAACCGACTCTATGGCGTCGGTGATCTGGCGCATCCTGGCCAGGTCCCGGCCTTCGGAAAAATTGGGTACGCACTCGACGATGCGGCGGTTCATGTTGTCCTCGCAGTGAATGGGATGCGGCGTCAGAATGAGCCGGTAAGCTGATAGCGGCTGGCCGGGTGCCACATCGTGGCCACCGATGCCACCGCGCCCAGGGAGCGGGTGGTCCGATACAGCACCAGGCAGGGCTCGCCGGCCGGCATCGCCAGCCGGTTGCGGATTTGCGCGGGCGGCAGTCTTGCCTCGATGCGGTAGCTGACGCCCTGCAACGGGGCCACGCGCATCAAATACTCGTTCGGCGTCGAATGGGTAAAGTCCTGGCGCAGGTAGTCGGGCGCAAGGGCGGCATTGACCCAGCGATCCTCCACCTGGATCCGCAGGTCGTTTTCGTAGTGCACCAGTATCGAGTGAAACAGGCGGACGCCGCGACGCGCTTCGAATTTCCGCGCGAGCGCCGCGGGCGCCTTCACGCTTTCCAGCAGCTTGACCGCGCAGGCATGGCGGTCGCCGCGGGCGCGCACTTCGTCGGCGATGCTGCGGATCGCGACCAGCGTGGACTGGTATTTCTGTTGCGCGACAAAGGTTCCCAGGCCCTGGATGCGGATCACGATCTGCTCGGAGGCCAGTTCGCGCAAGGCGCGGTTGACCGTCATGCGCGCCACGCCGAACTGATGGCCGAGGGCGGCTTCGGTGGGAATCTGGTCGCCTTCCTTCCATTCGCCCGCATGGATGCGCTGCAGAATGTGGTTCTTGATCTGCTGGAACGACGGGACGCCCGCGATGCGGAGCGGGGCCGTCCTTGCCGACTTGCGCCTGGCACCGGTACGTATCACATGCCTTCCTGCGGAAATTGAGGGGACTGGCGAACAGCATTATCGCGCGCTTCTCATTGTCTATACAACCCCTTGCACCGGAAAAATTTTGATGCTACATTGGCAATGCACCATTGTATAGACAATCAGCCGCATGCGGCATCCGGCAAAGGACTGCAAGGCGGATGGCGCAAGCGGCGAAATCCATCGCGCAACCTGACGAGGAGTCAATTAAATGAACCACAAGAGTCTGGCCATTGCCGTGACTACGGCATTCGCATTGCAGTTCGGCGCGCCGGTTTTGGCGCAGGTAAAGATCGGCATCAACGTTCCGCTGACGGGATTTGCCGCGGCCGACGGCAAGTCGGCCCTGGATGGCGCCAAACTGGCGGTGGCCGACGCCAACGCCAAGGGCGGGATCGGTGGCGCGAAGATCGAACTCGTCATCTACGACGACCAGGCTTCGCCCAAGGAAGCCACACCGGCAGCGACCAAGCTGATCGAGAAAGACAAGGTGGTGGTCGGCGTGTCCGGTTCGTACTCCGCGTCGACGCGCGCGGCCGCGCCGCTGTTCCAGGCGGCGAAAGTGCCTTACGTGGTGGCGTATTCCATTCACCCGGATGTGACCCTGGCCGGCGACTATGTGTTCCGCACGGCGACCATGGGCGAGGTGCAGGGCCGCGCCGGCGCGAAGCTGGCGAGTGATCTGGGCAAAAAGAAGGTGGTGATGATCACACTCAAGAACGACTTCGGCCAGGCGCTCGGCGCCGGCTTCAAGGAGGCCGCGCCGAAATTCGGCGTAAACATCCTCAACGAGTACGAATACAGCATTCCTGACCGCCAGTTCGGCGCGCTGATCTCCAAGGTGAAATCGGACAATCCTGAATTGATCTATGCATCGGGCTATTACTTCACCGCCGGGCCGCTGGTGAATCAACTGCGCGCCGCCGGGGTCACCGTCCCGGTGATAGGACAGGAGGGCTACGACTCGGAGAAATTCATCGAGATCGCGGGTGTGGCCTCCGAGGGCACATTGGTCACCACTTCGCTCGATCGCGACTCGCCGTCGCCGGTGACGCAGGCGTTTCTGAAGGATTTCCGCGCGGCGTACAACTACGGCGCGGACATGGTTGGGGCATCGACCTTCACTGCAACCGCCATCGCCATCGAAGGCTTGAGGAAGACCGGCGGCAAAGGTGGCGAAGCGCTGAAGAAGGCGATCGAGGGCGGCACGTTCAGCACGCCCATCGGCACGCTCACTTTCAACGACCTGCATGAAGTGAAGAAGGACATCCAGGTGCAGGTGGTCAAGGACAAGGCGTTTCACCGCCATTCGGTGATCTCCGACCCGCTGCTGCTGGCGCCGCCGACCAAGGCCAAATAGGCAGCGTTTTCGGGTCGACCCGGCCTTAAGGGTGCGGGCGCGCTGACCGCGCTGCGCAAGGAGCCTGTCGCATGTTGTTTGTCGAACTGGTCGCCCAGGGTCTGGTTCAGGGCAGCATCTACGCCCTGATCGCCCTGGGGCTGACGCTGGTCTACGGCCTGCTGCGCATCCTGCACGTCGCCCACGCCGCCTTCTTCACATTGGGCGGTTATGTCGGGGTGATGGTCGCCAATCAGACCGGCAGCCTGGCGGCGGCGATCGTCGCTGCCATGATCGTCGCCGGTTTTGGCGGGATCCTGGTATTCCGGCTGTGTTACCAGCCGATACTGCATCAACCGCCGTTCGTGCCGCTGATCGCCTCGATCGGCCTGTACATAGCCGCCGAGGAACTCTTCCGCATCATATTCGGGCCCTCCGGGCTGAGCTACAAATACGAGTTCCTGCAGGGGCAAGTGGTCGTCTTCGGGATGTTGCGTTTCAAGGAGGCCGAGATCGCGGTGATGCTGGGCAGCGCCGCGATCATCGGCGTGTTGAGTCTGCTGCAGACCCGCACGCGCATCGGCGTGGCCTGCCAGGCGACGGTATCGGACCCGCAGATGGCGGAGTCTTTCGGTATTTCGTTGCGCAAGGTGGGAGACATCAACTTTTTCGTCGGCTCCGCACTGGCGGCTTTCGCCGGCGTGATGGTGTCCGTGCTCAACAACATGGTGGAGCCGACCATGGGCAGCGTACCCTCGTACAAGGGGCTCGCCATCATCGTGCTCGGCGGCCTGGGCTCGGTGCGCGGCAGCCTCGCGGCCGCGCTGGTGCTCGGCGTGGTGGAGTCCTTCGGCACCATCTATCTCGGACATTTTCTCGATCGCAATGCGATTGCCTTCGCCTTCCTGATCCTGGTGCTGATGTGGCGGCCGCAGGGATTGTTCGCGCGGGCCTGAGTCATGGAATACGAAATCTCCCTCGCGACGACCATGGCCATCAGCGTACTGTTCGCCTTGTCGCTCAACCTGATCACCGGTTTCTGCGGCCAGATCAGCCTGGGTCATGCGGCCTTCCTCGGTGTCGGCGCCTACACTTCCGGCCTGCTCGCAAAGGCCGGCGTTCCGTTCCTGCTGACGCTGCCGCTCGCGATGCTGCTCGCCGGCGCGCTCGGCATGGTGGTGGGCCTCGCGAGCCTGCGGGTGCGGGCCGATTTTCTGGCCATCACCACCATGGGCGTGGGCTTCCTGTTCGTCGGGGTGGTGCGGCAGCAGGAGGCGCTGGGAGCGGAGATGGGAATTTCCGCCATTCCCGACGCGGGCATGTCCAAGGTGGTGTTTATGCTGCTCACCGTGGCGCTGGCGGCAGCGACGGCTGTGCTCTCCTCCTACGTGCGGCGCTGCTGGATGGGGCGCGTGTTCGCGGGCATCGCCGAGGACGAGGATACGGTGCGCGTGCTGGGCATAGACGTGCCGCGCTTCAAGCTGACGGCCTTCGCACTGGGCACTGCGCTGGCCGGGCTGGCCGGAGGCCTGTACGCGCAGCAGCTTAAGTTCATCGCGCCGGACAGCTTCGGCTTCATCGAGTCGATAACGGTGCTGTCGATGGTGGTGGTGGGCGGCATCGGCTCGGTGATCGGCGTCAGCGTGTCCGCCGCCGTATTGTCGGTGCTGCCTTCGTGGTTTCAGGTTATCGGCGACTACAAGCTGCTGGTATACGGCGGCCTGTTGTTTCTGATGATGCGCTTCAGTCCGGGCGGAATGGCGGCGCTGGTGGTGCGAATATTCCATCCCGATCGCTGGACGGGCAAATGAGCGCGCTCCTGTCCGTCGGCGCGGTAACAGTCCTGTTCGATGGTGTCACCGCGATCAGCGATGTGTCCTTCGACGTGAACCAGGGGGAACTGCTGGGATTGATCGGGCCGAACGGTGCCGGCAAGACCACCATGCTGCGCGTCATCACCGGGGTGGTGCGGCCGACCAGAGGTACCGTGCTGCTCGACGGCAGGTCGCTGGACGGGCTGCCGACCCACCTGCGCATCCGGCGCGGCCTGGCCCTGTCGCAGCAGATCGTGACACCGTTTCGGGGCATGTCGCTGCTCGACAATGTGGCGCTGGCCGCGGGCGCCGACAAGACGGCGTCGCCGGTGAAGGCGCTGTTCCACTTGCGCCGCGAGCGGGAACTGGAAACCGGGCGCCAGTTTCTCTCGCGCCTGGGCATAGCGGCGCATGCGCACGAATCTCCGGCAATCCAGCCCATGGGCATACTCAAGCGGATGGAACTGGCCCGGGCGCTGGCGCTCGCACCCCGGCTGTTGCTGCTGGATGAGCCGCTCGCAGGCTTGAACTCGAAGGAAGCACGCCTGCTCGCCGACACCATCACCGAGATAAACCGCAGCGGCACCACTATCATCGTGATCGAGCACAATCTGGGCGAAGTGCTGCGCGTCTGCCACCGGCTGGTGGTGCTCGATAACGGCGGGAAAATCGCCGAAGGGGAGCCAACAAACGTAATGAACAACGCGATCGTCCGTGCCGCTTATCTCGGCACCGGCGCTGCGGCGCACACGGGAGAGCAACATGCTGCGGCTTGAACGCCTCTCCTGCGGCTATGGCTTGTTTCGCGCGGTGGGCGAACTGGACTTGGAAGTCCCGCACGGCACCATCACCGGCCTCATCGGACCGAACGGCGCAGGAAAATCCTCCGCCCTGATGTGCGTCGCCGGCCATGTGGATCTGCAGGCCGGACGCATTGTTTTCGATGACCACGACATCGGCGGCTTGCCCGCCACTGAACGCGTGCGCCGCGGCATTGCAATCGCGCCCGAAGGCAGGCGGCTGTTCAAGGACCTGTCGGTCGAGGATAACCTGCGCGTCGGCGGTCTGATTCATGCCGCGAGCCTGTTCAAGGCCGATCGGGAATATGTGCTGTCGTTGTTCCCGCGTCTGGGGGAACGGCTCGGCTCGCTTGCCGCCAACCTGTCGGGTGGCGAGCAGCAGATGCTGTCGATCGGACGCGCGCTGATGGCACGGCCGAAACTCATCATGATCGACGAACTTTCGCTCGGCTTGATGCCCAAGATGGTCGACCTGTGCTATGACGCGCTGCTACGCCTGAAGCGCGACGGCATGACCATTCTGCTGGTGGAGCAGAACACCGACCGCGTGCTGGCGGTGGCCGACCACGTGTGCGTGCTGGAATCCGGCCGCACCGTCTGGAGCGGTACTGCAGCCGACGCGCGCAAGGATCCAGAGCTCGCCGCCGCCTACCTGGGATTGCGCTGAAGCCGGTATCGAACACCTGGCAAGCATTTTTGCAAAGGAGCATCGAATGAGCGATTGGAATCCGAATTCCGCCATCAGCGATCCGCGTTACGACCCCGCCCGCGTGATTCACGCGCCGCGTGGTCCGAACAGGACCTGCAAGAACTGGATCACCGAGGCGGCCTACCGCATGATCCAGAACAATCTCGACCCGGACGTGGCCGAAGATCCGCGGAATCTTGTGGTCTACGGCGGCATCGGCCGCGCAGCGCGCGACTGGGTCTGCTATGACAAAATTCTGGAACTGCTGCGCGAGCTGAACGACGACGAGTCCCTGCTGGTGCAGTCGGGCAAGCCGGTGGGCGTGTTCCGCACCCATGTCGATGCGCCACGGGTGCTGATCGCCAATTCGAACCTCGTGCCGAAGTGGGCGACCTGGGAGCACTTCAACGAGCTGGACCGCAAGGGCCTGATGATGTACGGGCAGATGACGGCGGGTTCATGGATCTACATCGGCAGCCAGGGCATTGTGCAAGGCACCTTTGAGACCTTCGCCGAGGCTGGCCGCCAGCACTACGGCGGGGACTGGTCGGGCAAGTGGATTCTCACCGCGGGCCTGGGCGGCATGGGCGGGGCGCAGCCGCTTGCCGCTACCATGGCCGGCGCGTCGATGCTGGCGATGGAGTGCGATCCCGCGCACATCGACATGCGCATCCGCACCGGTTACCTCGACGAGCGTGCGGACACGCTAGAGGAGGCGCTGACCATTGTCGAGCGCGCCTGCGCCGAGAAGCGCGCCGTTTCCGTGGGGCTGCTGGGCAACGCCGCCGAGTTGATACCGAAGATCCTCAAACGCGCGCAGTCGAGTCAGCTGCGTCCGTCGCTGGTGACCGACCAGACCTCGGCGCACGACCCGGCCAACGGCTATCTGCCGGAGCACTGGTCGCTCGAGAAGTGGCGTGACCTGCGGCGCACGGACCCGGAGGAGGTGGCCACCTCGGCGCGTGAGGCGATTGCCAATCACGTGCGCGCGATGCTCGGCTTCCATGCAATGCGCATTCCCTGCGTGGACTACGGCAACAACATCCGGCAGGAGGCCAAGGACGTGGGCGTAAACAACGCGTTCGACTTTCCGGGGTTCGTGCCGGCCTATATCCGGCCGCTGTTCTGCGAAGGCAAAGGACCGTTCCGCTGGGTCGCCCTGTCCGGCGATCCGGAGGACATCTACAAGACGGATGCCAAGATCAAGGAGTTGTTCCCGCAGAACCTGCACGTACATCGCTGGCTGGACATGGCGCGCGAGCGCATCGCGTTTCAGGGCTTGCCGGCGCGTATCTGCTGGTTGGGTCTGGGGGAGCGCGACAAGGCCGGACTCGCGTTCAACGAAATGGTCAAGAGCGGCGAACTCAAAGCGCCCATCGTGATCGGCCGCGATCATCTGGACGCAGGCTCGGTGGCGAGCCCGAACCGCGAGACCGAGTCGATGAAGGATGGCAGCGACGCGGTGTCCGACTGGCCGCTGCTCAATGCGCTTCTCAGCACGGCGGGCGGTGCGAGCTGGGTCAGCTTCCACCACGGCGGCGGGGTCGGCATGGGCTATTCGCAGCACACCGGTCTGGTCATCGTCTGCGACGGCAGTGACGCGGCCGCGAAGCGCATCCGGCGCGTGCTGTTCAACGATCCGGCGAGCGGGGTGATGCGTCACGCGGACGCAGGCTACGAGACGGCGATTGCGACCGCCAAGGCGCAGGGGCTGAAGCTGCCCTTCGTCACCTGCTGAAAATGCGCTTGCGCCTGGAAGCGTCGATATGAAACAGCGCCTGGAGACGTTGTGGCGCAATCTGAACCACGGCGATGGGAGCGATCACGACGCTTCGCGCATCGCCCTGGGCGTCGCCGACGGCAAGATCGCGTGGCTGGCACCGGACGCGGAATTGCCCGCGTATGAGCGGGCGCCGAATTTCGCGCAATACGACGGTGCCGGTGCCTGGGTCACGCCGGGCCTGGTGGAATGCCATACGCATCTGGTGTTTGGCGGCAGCCGGGCGGACGAGTTCCGCAGACGGCTCGCAGGCGAATCATATGAAGACATCGCCCGCGCGGGCGGCGGAATAGTATCCACGGTGGTCGCGACGCGAAAGGCGAGCGAAGATGATCTGTTCGCGTCGGCGGCACCGCGCCTGCGCCGCTTTATCGCCGAGGGCGTGACTGCGGTCGAGATCAAGTCCGGTTACGGCCTGGATATCGAGACCGAAACTAAGATGCTGCAGGTGGCGCGCAGACTAGGACGCGAGCTGCCGGTGACGGTGTATACGACCTTTCTTGGCGCCCACGCGCTGCCGCCGGAGTACCGCGGCCGATCCGACGAATATATCGAATTCGTTTGCGCGAAGATGTTGCCGACGCTCGCGGGGCAAGGGCTGGTGGACGCCGTCGACGTATTCTGCGAGAACATCGCTTTTTCGGCGGCGCAGAGCGAGCGGGTATTTCAGACCGCTGCCCGCCTCGGCCTGCCGGTCAAAATGCATGCGGAGCAGCTCTCCAACATCGGCGGCACGCAGATCGCAACGCGCTACGGTGCATTGTCCACCGACCACCTGGAGCATGCGGTCGAGGCCGACGTTGCCGCGATGCGTCGTGCGGGAACGGTCGCCGTCCTGCTCCCCGCGGCCTATTACTGCCTGCGCGAGACCAGGCGCCCGCCGGTCGAACTGTTCCGCCGCTATGGCGTGCCGATGGCCATTTCCACCGATTGCAATCCCGGCACAGCGCCGGTTGTGTCGCCACTCTTGACCATGAACATGGCGTGCACGCTGTTCGGCTTCACGGTCGAGGAGGCACTGCTGGCTTATACGCGCAATGCGGCTTTGGCGCTGGGGTTGGCGGGCACTCACGGTGCGCTGGAGCCGGGCCGCCTGGCGGATTTCGTCCTCTGGGATGTCGGTTCTCCGGCCGAGCTTGTGTACTGGCTGGGGGCAAGTCCTTGCCGTACGGTGATCCGGCACGGGCAGATCGTCCATGGAGCGCCCATTTAGCGCCGGCGCGATCGACAACAGCGCCGAAGGGCGCCGCGAAGCCAGCCAGTTCGCCCAGTTGCACATTGCGGCGGTTTTGGTGTAGGATTCAAACAACCGTTTGAAACATGTGTATACATTCCCATGGCTGAAATCGACACCCGCCTGCGCATCCTCGATGCCGCCGAATCGCTGTTCACCGAGCAGGGATTCGAGGCGACTACCTTGCGCCAGATCACCGGCGCCGCCGGAGTCAATCTGGCCGCCGTCAATTACCACTTCGGCTCCAAGGAAGCGTTGATCCATGAGGTATTCCGCCGGCGCCTGACCTGGCTCAATCAACAGCGCCTGCAGGAACTCGACCGCCTTGAGGCCGCGGCCGGGGGCGCGCCGCTGAAGCCGAGCCGGATCCTTGAAGTGTTTTTCGGCGCGGCGCTGAAAATGGCGGCCGATACCGACGGTGGCGGGCGCACGTTCATGCGCCTGCTCGGGCAAACCTATACCAAACCCTCGGAATTCGTGCGCGGCTTTCTGGCCGAGGAATACGCTGCGGTGATCGTGCGCTTCAAAGCGGCGTTGATCAAGGCGCTGCCGGGGGTGCCTGCGGAAGAAATCCTGTGGCGCTTCCATTTCATGCTCGGTGCAGTGTCCTACGCGATTTCCGGCACCGATGCGCTGCATATCATCGCCCCGGGCGCCCTCGACGACCGTGATACCGAAGCGCTATACGCGCGCCTGATGAGCTTCATGATCGGCGGCCTGCGCGCACCTTTGCCTACGCTTCCGGCCAAATCCGCCAAGTCGCCGCGCGTCAGGAAAGCGGCTTGAATCAACACCATCATAGGCTGCAGGAGCGGCCATTGAAGTCAAATCGAAGGAGGAAATCATGAGTCAATACGTTGCTCCATTGCGCGACATGCAGTTCGTGCTGCACGAACTGCTGCAGGTCGAGAGCGAACTGAAGCAGTTGCCGCAACACGCCGAAATCGACGCGGACACCATCAATCAGGTGCTGGAAGAAGGCGCCAAGTTCACCTCCAAGGTGCTGTTCCCGCTGAATTACTCGGGCGACCGCGAGGGCTGTCATCTGGATGCGGCCACCCATGCGGTGACCACGCCCAAGGGCTTCAAGGAAGCGTATCGACAATACGTGGAAGCGGGCTGGCCGTCCCTGGCCAGCGATCCCGAGTACGGCGGCCAGGGCTTGCCCGTGGTCTTGTACAACTCGCTGTCGGAAATGCTGAATGCCGCCAATCAGGCGTGGTTCATGTATCCCGGCCTGTCGCACGGGGCTTACGCCTGCCTTCACCATCATGGCTCGGAGGAGCAAAAACGCCTGTACCTGCCAAAACTGGTTTCCGGGGAATGGACCGGCACCATGTGCCTGACCGAAGCGCATTGCGGCACCGACCTGGGCTTGTTGCGCTCCAAGGCCGAAGCGCAGGCCGATGGCTCCTACAAGATCACCGGCAGCAAGATATTCATCTCCGCCGGCGAGCACGACCTCGCCGCCAACATTCTGCATCTGGTGCTGGCGCGGCTGCCGGACGCACCTGCCGGCACCAAGGGCATCTCGCTGTTCCTGGTGCCGAAGTTCCTTGCCGCGGCCGACGGCAGCGTCGGCGCGCGCAACGCCATCAGCTGCGGCGCGATCGAGGAAAAGATGGGCATACACGGCAACTCGACCTGCCAGATGAACCTGGACGCGGCGACCGGCTGGCTCGTCGGCCAGCCGAACAAGGGCCTCAACGCGATGTTCGTGATGATGAACGCCGCGCGTCTCGGTGTCGGCATGCAGTCGCTGGGCCAGACCGAAGTCGCCTATCAGAACGCGCTGGTGTACGCCAGGGACCGGCTGCAGATGCGCAGCCTGTCCGGGGTGAAGGCGCCGAACCTGCCGGCCGACCCCATCATCGTGCATCCGGATGTGCGCCGCATGCTGCTGACGGCGAAAGCCTACGCCGAAGGCGGCCGGGCATTCACCTCGTTCGTCGCGCTGCAGATCGACCGCGAACTCACGCATCCGGACGACGGCGCGCGCAAGGACGCGGCCGATCTGGTCACGCTGCTGACGCCGGTCGTCAAGGCTTTCATCACCGACAACGGCTGGATCGCCACCTCGGAGGCGATGCAGGTCTACGGCGGACACGGCTACATCGCGGAATGGGGCATGGAGCAGTATGTGCGCGACGCGCGCATCAACATGATTTACGAAGGCACCAACACCATCCAGTCGCTCGACCTGCTCGGGCGCAAGATACTGATGGACAACGGCGCGAAGCTGAAGAAATTCGGCGCGTTGGTACAGGCCTTCGTCGAGGAGAACGGCACCGACGAGGCGATGAGCGAATTCGTCACGCCGCTCTCCGAACTCGGCGGCAAGCTCACCAAGCTGACCATGGAAATCGGCATGAAAGCGTTCCAGAACCAGGATGAAGTCGGCGCCGCCGCGGTTCCCTACCTGCGCGTGCTCGGACATCTGGTCTACGCCTATTTCTTCGCGCGCATGGCGAAAATCGCGCTGGCGAAGCTCGATTCCGGCGACGGCTTCTACAAGGCCAAGCTCGCGACGGCGCGCTTCTACTACGCCCGGCTGCTGCCGGAAACGTCCATGCTGATCCGCCAGGCGCGCTCGGGCGCCGCGAATCTGCTCGATCTCGAAGCGGAGTTGTTTTGAGTGCTCATTTCCAAGTATGACGTGGGGTTCTATTCAAGATCGTCGATCGAGTACGGATGTGCTTTTCATCCGTACTCAATCGACGATCCGCGCGGACGGTTTCTCGTCCGCGCAGGTTTTGGCAAGACCTGCGCGCTGCGCGCGCCAACCGTGTTTCCCACGCGGATGAAAAGCGCGTCCGCACGTAAAACACGGTTACGGTTGACACCGAACCAGGCGCGATTTGAATCGTCATGCATAGCAAAGCGTAACTTTCGCAGCATAGGCACTAACCGGAAAGGAACATCGTGAGCAATTTCATCGTCAGGAAAGTCGCGGTCCTCGGCGCCGGCGTGATGGGAGCGCAAATCGCCGCCCACTGCGTCAACGCCCGGGTGCCCGTGGTCTTGTTCGACCTGCCGGCCAGGGAAGGCCCCAAAGACGGCATCGTGCTGCGTGCGATCGAGAACCTGAAGAAGCTGAGCCCCGCGCCGCTGGGCAACAAGGACGAGGCGGCGTACATCGAAGTGGGCAACTACGACGACCACCTCGAAACGCTCAAAGGCTGCGATCTCATCATCGAGGCGATCGCCGAACGCATGGACTGGAAGCACGATCTGTACAAGAAAGTCGCGCCGTTCATCGGCCCGAACGCGATCTTCGCTTCCAACACCTCCGGCCTGTCGATCACGGCATTGTCCGAGGGGTTCGACGCGCAATTGAAAGCGCGCTTCTGCGGCGTGCATTTCTTCAACCCGCCGCGCTATATGCATCTGGTGGAGCTGATCGCGACCGCCGCGACGTCGGCGCAAATCCTCGACCAGCTCGAAGCCTTTCTCACCACCACGCTCGGCAAGGGGGTGGTGCGGGCGAAGGACACGCCCAACTTCATCGCCAACCGCGTCGGCATCTTCGGCATGCTCGCGACCATGCACGAAGCCGAAAAATTCGGCCTCTCCTGCGACGTGGTCGATGATCTCACCGGCGCCAAGCTGGGCCGCGCCAAGTCGGGCACTTTCCGCACTGCCGACATCGTCGGCCTGGACACCATGGGCCATGTGATCAAGACGATGCAGGACAACCTTGCCGGTGATCCGTTCTTCGCGGTCTACCGCACTCCGGATGTCCTGGCGAAGCTGGTGCAGGCGGGGGCGCTGGGGCAGAAGAGCGGCGCGGGCTTCTACAAGAAAGCCGGCAAGGAGATCCAGCGCCTTGACTTCGCCAAAGGCGAATACGTCGCCGGCGGCGGCAAGGCGGACGACATCATCGCCCGCATACTGAAGGAGAAAGACCCGGCCAAGCGCATGAAGACCCTGCGCGAATCGGCCAATCCGCAGGCGCAGTTCCTGTGGGCGATATTCCGCGATGTGTTCCATTACATCGCGGTCCACCTCGAATCGATTGCCGACAACGCGCGCGACGTCGATTTCGCCATGCGTTGGGGCTTCGGCCAGAGCGTCGGACCGTTCGAGACCTGGCAGACTGCCGGCTGGCCTCAGATTGCAGGATGGATCAAGGAAGATATAGACGCCGGCAAGACGCTGTGCAATGCGTCGCTGCCGGCCTGGGTGCTCGATGGCCGCACCGGCGTGCATACGCCCGACGGCTCCTACTCCCCCGCGCGCAAGACCAATGTGCCGCGTTCGGCGCTGCCGGTGTATCAGCGGCAACTGTTCCGCGCGCCGGTCGCCGGGTCCGCGGCCGGCGGCGGCACCGCCGGCACCAGCGTGTTCGAGGATGATTCGGTGCGCATCTGGCACCAGGGCGACGACGTATTGATCCTGTCGCTGAAAACCAAGATGCACGTCATCGGCCCGGGCGTCATCGCCGGGCTGGCCAAGGCGCTGGCCGAAGCCGAGAAGAACTACAAAGGCCTGGTGATCTGGAGCGCAGATGCGGCTGCCGGCGGCGCATTCTCGGCGGGCGCCGACCTGCAATCGATGTTGCCGCTGTTCATGTCGGGCGGGGTCAAGGCGATCGAGCCTGAGGTGGCGAAACTGCAGCAGGCGCATCTGGCGATGAAATACGCCGGCGTGCCGGTGGTGGCGGCGGTCTCGGGCCTGGCGCTAGGCGGCGGCTGTGAGCTGATGATGCACGCGTCCAGGCGCGTCGCGTCGATCGAATCCTATGTCGGCCTGGTCGAGGTCGGTGTCGGCCTGATTCCCGCTGGCGGTGGTCTGAAGGAAGCGGCGGTGCGCGCCGCCGCCGATGCCAAAGGCAACGACCTGCTGCAATTCCTGAAGAATTACTTCATGAACGCCGCCACCGCGAACGTCTCCAAGTCCGCGCTGGAAGCGAAAAAGATGGGCTATTTCGGCGCCGACGACGTCATCGTGTTCAATGCCTACGAATTGCTGCATGTGGCGAAGGTCGAGGCGCGCGCGCTGTTCGACGCCGGCTACAGGCCGCCGCTGAAAGCGCTGGTGCCGGTGGCCGGGCGCTATGGCATGGCGACCATCATGGCGCAGCTGGTGAACATGCGCGACGGCGGCTTCATCTCCGCGCACGACTACAAACTGGGCGCGATGATCGCGGAAGTCGTCTGCGGCGGCGAAGTGGAGGCGGGCAGCCTGGTCGATGAACAGTGGCTGCTCGATCTGGAGCGCAAGTCGTTCATGGAACTGCTCAACCATCCCAAGACCCAGGAACGCATCATGGGCATGATGCAGACCGGCAAACCGGTGCGCAACTGACGCGGCCCACAACGGAGAATTGACATGAGCAAACAATTGCAAGACGCGTACATCGTCGCTGCCACCCGGACACCCATTGGCAAGGCGCCGCGCGGCATGTTCAAGAACGTGCGGCCCGACGATCTTTTGGTGCGCGCGATCCAGTCCGCCGTATCCCAGGTGCCGGAGCTCGATGTGAACTTGATCGAGGACGCCATCGTCGGCTGCTCGTTCCCGGAAGCGGAGCAGGGCCTCAACGTGGCGCGCATGGCGGTGCTGCTGGCCGGGCTACCGAAGACGGTTGCCGGCGTGACCATCAACCGCTACTGTGCGTCGGGCATCACGGCGGTGGCGATGGCGGCCGACCGCATCCGCGTCGGCCAGGCCGAGGTGATGATCGCCGCCGGGGTGGAGTCGATGTCGATGGTGCCGATGATGGGTTACCACCCGTCGATGAACATGGGCATCTTCCGTGATGAGAACATCGGCATGGCCTATGGCATGGGGCTGACCGCGGAAAAAGTCGCGCAGCAATGGAAGATTTCGCGCGAGGCGCAGGACGCATTCTCGCTTGCGTCGCATCAAAAAGCGATTGCGGCGCAGCTGGCAGGGGAATTCAAGGACGAGACGACATCGGTCGAAATCGTCGAGCGCTTCCCCAACCTCGCCACCGGAATAATCGACAGCAAGAGCCGCAGCGTCAGCCAGGACGAAGGCGCGCGCGCCGACACCAACCTGGTGTCGCTCGCCAAGCTGCGGCCGGTGTTCTCGCCCAAGGGCTCGGTCACCGCCGGCAACAGTTCGCAAACTTCAGACGGCGCCGGCGCGCTGATCCTGGTGAGTGAAACGGTCCTGAAGCAATTCAATTTGACGCCGCTGGCGCGTTTCGTGTCGTTCGCGGTCCGGGGCGTGCCGCCGGAAATCATGGGCATCGGACCGAAAGAAGCGATTCCCGTGGCCTGCAGGGCAGCAGGCATCACCCAGGACCAGATCGATTGGTTCGAGTTGAACGAAGCCTTCGCGGCGCAGTCGCTCGCGGTGATCCAGGACCTCGGCCTCGATCCGGCCAAGGTGAATCCGATGGGCGGCGCGATCGCGCTGGGCCATCCGCTGGGTGCGACCGGTGCGATCCGCGCCGCCACCGTGATCCACGCCATGCGGCGCAAGAACCTGAAATACGGCATGGTCACCATGTGCGTGGGCACCGGCATGGGGGCGGCGGGGATTTTCGAGCGCGTTTGAGTATTGCATGCGGAGTCCGAAATACTTTCGCAGGTCACGAATCGACGTGCACGCTTTCTGCTAGGATAAACAGGCCGATTAACCTTGGAGCTTGAGATGTCCGCTGCAACTATTGCGCTGCCGATCCGGCTTTCCCGGCGTATCGAGAAGCTCGCCCGCGAAGCCGGGCGCATGCACACCTGGGCCTTTGGGCGCCGCGGCATCTGGTTCAATCCGCCCGCTCGCCGCCTGTGAGGGTGCCGGACTCAGATCCGCACACGCCGAGGCCAAACACGTTGACCTACCATCCGGTACCCGACATCGCCTGACGCGGACGGCGAAACCTCTCCAAACAGCAGTGGGGAAGGGACTATTGTTCCGCGCCCGCGATTGATGTAGATTGCCGAGTAGTTAACCGATAATGGCGTTCGAAATCTCGGCCATTTGCCTTTGACGATGCGCTCGGAAAGAACATAACATCAATATGCGCATTTCGGAACCAACTCAGATTCATCCAACCTGCGTTGCCAGGCGCATCTTGGGTTGCCTGGCGGATTGGTTTTCTTGTCGCTTCCGCGGAAAAGCCTGATGCACAGAATATGTATGATCTCGCTGGTGGTCGTCGCACTGACGGCGGCGGCTTGCGGTGTGGACACCGGCACCGGGAACCCCGCCGGTGGGCAGGACACCGCCCACGGGAACCCCGTCGGCGGGCAGGACACCGCCACCGGGAACCCCGACAGCGGACAACCCCCCACCACCGGGAACCCCGACGGCGGACAGCCCCCCACCACCGGGAACCCCTACAGCGAACAGGGCGCCGCCACCGGCGACGCCGCGGGCGCGCCACTCTTCGGGTCGGTTCGTCCCGGGGACGCCATTGACATGTCGCTGACCGTGTGCCCCATCGCCCAGGCGATCAACCCCACCGCGACGCAGCCCGCGGGCTGCCAACCGGGTGAGAGGTGCAGCCCCGACCGCTTCACTGAGGCCTCGGGCATGGCGTACGTGTCCGGCCTCCCGGCGGGCTGTGTCGACGTCAACCAGGATGGCATGCCCGATGGCACCTGCGAGTACGTGTTCGCCTGCATTCCGAGCGGAACGAAGAAGACAGGCGAAGCGTGCAACATCGACATGCAGACCGGGACGGACGACTGCGAAGCCGGCGACATCTGCCACCTGATGACCGGCACGGGCGCGACGGCGAGGAACATGTGCGTGGAACTCTGCCCGGCGACCGACGGCGACGCCTCTTGCGCGCACCTCGCGACCGACAGACCCACGCCCATGCCGGCGAGCGCGACCCACTGCTTCCGTGGTGGCTTCTTCCCCGGCACCAACGTCAGCGCTTGCACGACTCCCTGCAACCTGGGCGACGGCACCTGCACGGCGCCCGGTACCAGCTGCAAGCTCCTCATCGCGGAGCAAGAGTTCATGTGCTGGGGAGTCGGTACGATTGCCGTCGGCACGTCCTGTGAAGGCACGGGCACCGCCGGGTGCGTCGCCGAGGCCTCGTGCGCGCGCACCGACGCCAATGATCCGAACTCGCCGCCGTTCTGTCGCCGGAATTGCAGTGACTCGATGCCGTGCGCCGCCGGTTTCACTTGCCGGACGGTCCCGGGCGTGCGCAACGGCGGCGGCACCTGTCAGCCGCAGTAGACCGCGTGACTTGCCACCACTGCCACCGCGATCATGGCCGTCCGAAGCGCCTGTAGCTTCGCCAGACGGCAGCGTCCGGCAAAGAGACAGATCCGACCAGATCACGACAGCCGTCAGCGGCGACCAGATGGTGCGCTGACCGCCACCGCCGGCCGAAAGCGATTCAAACTTGCCGTCTGAGTTGGCGGAGACCACGCCATCATTTTTGCTTGCCGTGTAAATTCCAGTACGGCTCCGGAGCGAAGCGGTCGGCGAGGAAATCGATAAAGCTGCGCACCTTGGGTGGGAGATACTTTCGATTGGGATAGACCGCGAACACGGATAACTCGTCGGTCTCCCAATCCGAAAGAATGCGTACAAGTCGTTTCTGCCGCAGCGCCTCAAACACCAGAAAGTCAGGTTCGAGGATCACGCCCAGGCCTTCGATAGCGGCATTTACCAGGATGTTGCCATTGTTGCCGCGCAGGTTTCCCGAAATCCGAACCCTCCGCTCCACCCGGTTCCGCCTGAAGCGCCATTCGTTCTGCCAGTTCGAATGCACGTAGGTCATACAATTATGGTCGATGAGTTGTTCGGGCGATTCCGGCATGCCGCGCTTTTTCAGGTAACCGGGTGATGCGCAGGCCACTGTGCGGGCGCCTGTGAGCCGGCGCGCGACCAGCCCCGGGTCGATTTGCGCGGCGATGCGTACCGAAAGATCAAATCCCTCTTCGACCAGATCCACCGCTCGCTCGTTTAGCGTGAGCTCGACCTCCACACCGGGATAGCGCCGCAGGTACTCAGTGATCGCTCCGCCTAAATGGGGAACCCCAAAACCCACCGACGTCGTCATGCGCAGAGTCCCGCGCGGAACCAAGGCCTCTTGCGCCGCCGACATCTCGGCTTCCTCGACCATGGCGAGTATCTGGGTCGCACGCTGGTGATAGTCGCTGCCCGCTTCGGTGAGCGAGAGCTTGCGGGTGGTCCGATTGAGCAGGCGCACGCCCAGATGCGCTTCGAGCTGGGCCACGTAGCGTGTGGCCATGCCTCGCGATAAATCGAGTTTGTCTGCCGCGCCGGCGAAGCTGCCAGCGTCCACCACTGCGGTAAACACGCGCATGCCCGCCACGATATCGATCGCCATGACTGTATTATAAAAGTAAATAGTAAATTGACATTTTGATGGTTTATCTCTCCATGTGCAATTGATTAAATGCAGATCTCCGTAGCCGGAATGGTTCTGGTACGGATTCAACCCACACCGATGGAGGCCCTACATGAATATTCAGCCGTTCGTTGTTATACCGGAGAACTATCCGCATCCGCTCAATGTAATCGGCGTGAAGGTTACCGTGCTGGCGTCGAACGCTGCGACGCAAGGCTACGAGATCACCATGCAGGAGGGCGACGAAGGATCCGGTCCGCCGCCGCATAGCCACAACTGGGACGAGTCCTTCTATATCGTCAAAGGCAAGGTCGAATTCAGTCACGGGGACAAGACCGTGATGGCCGAGTCCGGTACGCTCGTCCACCTGCCCGCCGGCTCGGTGCACAGCTTTCGCTTTGGCGCCGGCGGCGGCGCGATGATCGAGATCAGCGGCCCAGGCGGCTTTGCCTCAAAGGTATTCACCGACATCGACAAGGAAATTCCACCCGGTCCCCCCGAGATTCCCAAACTGATCAGGATCCTCCAGCAACACGGGGTTACCGTCGCTGCTTGAGGCGGCGCGCCGCTTCGAGTTCGTCTATAACCACAACTCGTGAAGGATTACTGCATGTCGTTGCCAATGCCGAGGTCGTTGACCCTGTCGCGTTTGGGGAATAGCTGAAGGCCGCACCGCCCCGGTCGCGGCGCCGGCTTGTTATCGCGGGAGTTCAATGTTGCAGGGCTTGCCCGCGCGGCTTTTTCAGCGGGGCATCAAGTTCGACGGCTAGGCCGGTGCGCGCGGACACGGCTTGCCAGATTTTGAAGTCAGTCAGCATTACGCCCGTCGAACTCGTCTGCAATCGGGGCCTGACTGTCAATTAGCGACCCGAAAAATCAGGCGGGATCAGTGTTTTTTGTTTTTGACTAATAATCCCGCTCGAAATCGCGCGGATTTGCCTTGGAGGAGAGGCTCGCAACGAACATAAGCGCGTTTATGCGCAGTCCGGAACCCGACTCTGGCGCATCCGACCTACGTTGGCCGGCGGGTCTTGGGTTGCCTGGCGGATTGATTTTCCTATCGCTGGAGCGAGCATCGGGCATTCCTTTGTGTTCGGGTATCGGGCGGCGCTGCATGTGGCGCAGGGCGTGTAATAGGACAAGCAGATCGCCCCAGTTCGACCGGGCAGTAGGCTAATGACTTCTTCTCGGCCAAGGCCTGACTGTCAGCAAGGACGCAAATACAGCTATGGCAACGTCCGCTTTCAAGAGTGAAGCCACAGCCGCTGACCTGCATTACCCCGAACCTACTTGACTTTCGTTTCTCATAGACCTATATTAACCCTTATGGGTGAATATCAGTCAACAAGGCTGGATGAACTGTTCGCGGCGGTGTCCGACGGAACGAGGCGCGGGATTCTGGCGCGGCTGGCGCAGTCGGATGCGCGGGTGACGGAGCTGGCGAGCGCATTCCCGATTTCGCTCAACTCCACCTCCAAACACATCCGCATTCTCGAGCGCGCGGGATTGGTCACGCGCTCGGTGCAGGGGCGCGAGCATGTGCTCTCCCTTAACGCCGGACCGATGGCAGAAGCCGCCGAGTGGATGGAGTTCTACCGCCGCTTCTGGGAAAACCGTCTGGCGGCACTGGAAAATTTCGTCCTCAAAAAACGCAGCAAGGGAAAACTCAGGAGCAAGCAATGACACAGACAGAAACCGGCAGCACCAAAGCTGAAACCGTTCCCATCGACGGCAGCAAGGCCGGCACGATCGTGGTCAAGCGCACCATTGCCGCGACCGTCGACGAACTGTTCGACGCCTGGCTGGATCCGGAGAGTCTTGCGCAGTGGATGCACCCCGGTACTACCGCGCGCAGCACGGCGCGCGTGGATGCGCGCGTGAGCGGTGCCTTTGAAGTGGTGATGCACCACCCGAACGGCCCGTTGCGCCACTACGGGGTGTATCGCAGCATCGAGCGCAACAAGAAGCTCATCTTCACCTGGAATTCCGACGCCACCCACCACACCGAAACGCTGGTGACGGTGGAGTTCAACGCTTTCAGTGCCAGCACCGAGATCGTACTCACACACGAGCGCATGCCCGACCATCAGGCCGGTTGCTCCCACGTTCAGGGCTGGACGCAGGCGCTGGAATTACTGGAAGAGCTTCTCACGCACTGAGCACTCCCATACAAATTATTGAAGGAGTACACCTGATGAACACACCAATGAACCCGATCACCATCACCACCTTCGATTGGGTTCCCGAGTTCCCACGCGGCTATGTGCGTGACATACGGCTTCGTTGGGCACTGGAAGAAGCTGGGTTGCCCTATCGCGTCGAGAGCGTACCATTTCGCGCTCGGAATGCCGAGCATTTCGCTCACCAGCCGTTCGGCCAAGTGCCATGGTTGACCGATGGAGACATCTCGATCTTCGAGAGCGGCGCAATCCTGCTTCATCTAGGCGAGCATAGTGAGAAGTTGATGCCTACCGATCCGCGCGGTCGAACCGAGGTGATTCAATGGCTGTTCGCGGCGCTCAATTCGGTCGAAATGGCGAGTCTGCCTTGGTTCATATTTCAAATTTCTGGCAACACGGGCGATACGCCGGGATGGAAGCTTTTGGACGACTTTCTCATGGTGTCTCGCCTCAAGCACATAGAGCCGGTGTTGGCTGGGCGCGAATGGCTGGCTGAGACCTTCTCCGTCGCCGACATACTCATGGCGGATGTGCTGCGCCTTGTCGATCGGTTCGACGGGCTGGCGGCATTTCCCGCCTGTCGTGATTATGTCGCGCGCGCCACGGCTCGTCCGTCCTTTGTGAAGGCACACGCAGACCAGATGGCGCATTTTGCTGCGGCAGACTAAGCAACACCAGTGTCCGCCTTGGCCGATTATGTAGACCGCTCGATTATGTGGATTATCAGGAGTGGCATGTTTCGGACGCCATACGTAGCGTGGCTCTTCGGCGATTGATGTAACGGCAAGCTCGACATAATTTCAGCGGTGATCTGAAGTAGCGGTCCCACTTCAGGAGACCGTTATGAAACCCACCGCTTTGCACTGGGCCACGCCAAATTGGAAGACAATGACGGCGCAATTGGCAACGGTACTCTCGCGGGACGAATCAAGATTCGTCCCCTTGTGCGTGGCGAGGGATCGCCGCCTCGGCGAGTCTTACGGGTTCGGCTTGTGCCGGGCGCCGCGGCCCTCGGCCAGACGGCGCAGCCGCTCGATCACCGGCCCCAGCCGACCGGTCAAGCGGCTCCAGTCGATCGCGTCGAGTGCGTTCTTGACCAGCAAGCCGAGTTCGGTGTCGCCGTCGATGGTGAGGCGGCGGGAGAAGAACAGCGTATCCGGATCCTCCAAGCGGCGCGCGAGGCGGTAGTAATCCCAGGCGCAGGCGCGGATCGTGACTTCGGGTGCGTTGCGCAGCTCAGGCAGGAATCCAATCGACGTAAGGCGGATGCGGCCATCCAGGCCGGCATCGCTGACTTGAATGGAAACGATGCGGCCCATCAGGCGTTGCTTCGTGTCCTGGTCCAGTGTCGGCAGGAACAGCAGATTGAGTCCGGCGCAGAGCACGGCCGACGGCGGCCATTGCGGCAGGCGGCTGACCAGGCCGGCGAGGCGGGCGGGCAGCAGCGGGGGCGCGGCGTTCATGCCGGTGTCCGGTATTCCATGCCCGGCACGCCGTACCAGTAGCCGTTGCAGGGCGGTGCGACGCGCAGGCCGTCCAGCGGGGCGCCGGGACGGCCGGCGCAGCGCTCGCGGAAGCTTTCGATGATTTCGATAGTGTTGCGCGACTGCGGCGACAGGCGCAGCACGTCGACATCGAGTGCGCGCAACTCCGCGATCGAGTCCGACAGGTCGTACACCAGCGCCGATTGCGTCTGCAGGCCGTTCAGTGTCAGGAACGGCGTGTGCTCCCGCGTCTGCAGCGCGAGGCCGTCGGCATCGTCGAGGCAGCGGAACTGGCAATCGTCCTTGGGCAGGTCGTGGTGGCGCGCGGTGAAGCAGCGCGCGGAGAACGCGAGCGGCATCCGGCCGTAGGCGAACACCTCCGTCTGCATTCCCGTCGGGCGCGCCGATTGCAGCTCGCGCAGGATGTCGCGCGAGAGTTCCAGCGGCAGCACGAAGCGCGTCGCGCCGAGTTCGGCGAACCAGGCGAGCGTTTCGCTATTGTAGATGTTCAGGTGCGGTCCGCAGACGAACGGCAGGCGGCCGGCGAGCAGGCGCACGGCGCCCATGTCGTTGGCCTCGACCGTGAATTCGCCGTTGGCGGCGATGCGGCGCAGGGTCTTCAGGTCCGATTCGGATTCGATCAATGCCTGCGAAGACAGCACCACTTCCTTGCCGCTTGCGCTGAGATCGCGCGCGAGGCCCAGCCAGTCGTCCAGGCGCAGATTGTGCCGGCGCGAGCACACCACTTCGCCGAGGTAGACGATATCCGCCGACGAAGCGGCGACGCCGGCGTAGAAGTCCATCACCGTCTCGCGCGTCCAGTAGTACAGCAGCGGGCCCAGGCTAAGTTTCATATTGATGGCCGTTTCGGAATTATCGAAACGGCCTCTGACTTAGGGGAGTATGAGGGGATGTATCCCCTCATATCGTAACGAGCGTTCATTTCCATTTGCGGTGATAGGCGCCGAGCGTGTGCTGCTGGCCTTCGGCGACGCGGGCGAGGCCGTTCGCCCAATCGGCCTGCACCGAGAACCGCGCCGGGTTTTTCGCGTGCGCATCGATTGCCGCGCGCCAGATGCGCGTCACCGCGGCGACGTAAGCCGGGCTGCGCTGGCGGCCTTCTATCTTGATCGCCGCAACACCGATTTTCGCCAGTTCCGGCAGCAACTCCATGGCGTTGAGGCTGGAAGGTTCTTCGATGGCGTAATAGGTTTCGTCCTCGACGCTGAAGCGGCCTTTGCACAAGGTCGGATAGCCGGCGTTCTCCCCGGCTGCGAAGCGGTCGATCAGGATGCCGTTCAGCCTGGCGTCGAGCGCGTCGCCGTGCTTCTCCCAGCGCACCGCTTTGGCCGGCGAGCACACGCCGCGGGTATTGGGCGATTCGCCGGTGACGTACGACGACAGGGCGCAGCGTCCCTCGACCATCACGCACAGGCTGCCGAAACCGAACACTTCGATCGGCACCGGCGTGTTTTTTATTACGTCGGCGACCTGGGCGAGCGAGAGCACGCGCGGCAGCACCGCGCGCGAGATGCCGAAGCGCTCGTGGTAGAAATTGATCGCTTCGTAATTGGTGGCCGAAGTCTGCACCGACAGATGCAGCCGCAGCTGCGGATGGCGCTCGGCGGCATAGCGCATCAGGCCGGCGTCGGCGAGGATGACCGCGTCGATGCCGAGGTCGGCGGCGCCGTCGATGGCGCGATGCCAGCGTTTGGCGGCGTGTCCCTGCGGAAAAGTATTGATGGCGAGCAGCATTTTCGCGCCGGCCGCATGGGCGTAGCGCAGACCCTCGCTCGCGCCCGCGGCATCGAAGTTGAGGCCGGCAAAATTGCGCGCGTTGGTCTCGTCCTTCAGGCCCATGTAGACCCAGTCGGCGCCGTTGTCCACGGCGACCTTGAGCGAAGGCAGGTTGCCCGCCGGGCAGACTAATTCAGGAACGGACACGATCCGGGTCGCCCGGTGCGGTGGATAGGCGCAGGTCGGTTTGCATAGATGAACACTTTAGAGGCCATGCGCGAGAGGGGCTTTGATCTGGGTCAAACAGTCCGGGGCGGGTCTTCGGCGTTTCGCCCCGCGCGAGGGCGCCCGGCGTCCGGATGGATGCGATAATGCGAAATGAGCAAACGCATGCGCTTTGAGGAGAAACCGCTCGCCGTCGCGGACCAGGAGGTCGTCGCCGCCACGCGGACCTGGCTGGAGCGCGCCGTGATCGGGCTTAACCTGTGTCCGTTCGCGAAGGCGGTCCACGTCAAGAACCAGATCCGCTATGCCGTCAGTGCGGCGCAAACGCCCGAGGATCTGCTCGCCGATCTCATCGCCGAACTGCGCATTCTGAAGGCGGCCGATGCGTCCGAAATCGACACCACGCTGCTGCTGCATCCTCGCGTGCTCGGCGATTTCCTCGACTACAACGATTTTCTCGAGTTGGCCGACGCCGCGGTCGCTGGCGAGGGGCTGGAGGGCGAAATCCAGGTCGCGAGCTTCCATCCGCATTACCAGTTCGCGGGCACGCAGCCGGAAGACATCGACAACTGCAGCAACCGCTCGCCCTATCCAACGCTGCACCTGCTGCGCGAGGCGAGCATAGCGCGCGCGGTCGCGGTGTTTCCCGATGCCAGTCGGATTTTCGAACGAAACATTGAAACATTGCGCCGGCTCGGCCACGAGGGCTGGCGCCGGCTCGGGGTAGGCAAGCCGTAGGGCACGGCGCGTTTGTCCGAGCACGGTGGTCCGAGACTGCGTAGAATGCGGCGCTTTGCCTTGGAGCAGATTAAAATAGGCGAAAGAATAGCTCCTCGGGTACTTCCCTAAACCAGAGGCCGTTGCGGTACTGCTGCAACGGCCTCCCAACTGACTAGGATATGCAGACGTGAAAAAAACCGACCTGGAAAAGAACAAGGGTCTCAAAATCGCCAGCGGCGTGAACCGGTTCGGCACCCCCGGCCGTTTCGGCAAGGATGCAGGCGTTCCCTTGCAAAAGCGCGAGCAGCGCAAGCTCGACCAGGCTCTCGGCTTGGTGCCCTTTGCGGTCAAGCTCAACGGTGATCTGGTGAAACAGGTCCAGGCGCTGGCGCAGGAACGCAAGGCCGGGTTGAACGAGGTGGTGGCGGAGCTGTTGAAGAAAGGTTTGGAAAGCTAATTCCTGGCATTTCCGCTTGCAGGCGGGACTTTGATTCTGGTCAGGTCCACCTGCACTCTGGCGTCCGCATCGGCAAGCCAGACCTGTTCGTCCTGAATGGTGCAATTCAACTGCATGTTGCGCCGTGCCAGTTTCGCCAGCGCCTGGCTGGCATGCGCCGGAACCGAGACCACGGTGAGATTCCTCGATCGTTCGAGCTTTCCGGCGTTTTGATCCCACCAGATGGCGGCGCTCTGGCCGCCGTAGCTGTAGATGAATACCTGCTGCGCGCGACCGCAGGCCCTGCGTATGCGTTTTTCATCAGGCTGGCCGACATCGATCCAGAGTTCGATCGCGCCGGTTAGGTCCTTCTGCCAGAGATCGGGTTCGTCGTCGGCGCTCAGCCCCTTGCCGAACGACAGCGCCTCGTCCGCGTGCAGAGTAAAGGCGAGCAGGCGCACCATCATGCGCTCGTCCGTTTCCGACGGATGGCGGGCGATGGTGAGCGCATGATCCCGGTAGTAACTGCGGTCCATGTCGGCGATTTGCAGCTCGGCTTTGAAGATGGTCGCCTTGAGGGCCATGGTGTAGCTTCTTTGTTGAATGAAATGACAACGGGGGCTTGCGCCCCCGTTTTCGTTAGGACCGCCCGCGCAAAGGTCTCGCGCGGGCTGTTTTAATGCTCGTGCCTCGCGATGCGCAGCGTGCCAGATAATTGCGAATGTGTCATGTCTGCTGCGATCGTTTGCCGGATCACTCCACCTTGGCTTTGGCGCGCAGTTCGGTCACCGCTTTTTCGAACATCGCTTCCTGCATGCGCTGTTGCAGGCCTGGTTTGACTTCGTTGAAGTCCGGGAATTTTGCCGGACGCACGTCGTCGAGCCGGATCACATGCCAGCCGAACTGGGACTGCGCCGGCGTCTCGGTGTACTTGCCTTTTTCCAGCTTCACCATGGCATCCGAGAAAGGCTTGACGAAACCGCCCGGCTGGTTCCAGTCCAGATTGCCGCCCTGGTCCTTGGAGCCGGGATCCTTGGAGGCCTTCGCCAGTTCCTCGAATTTCTCGCCTTTCTTCAGTTTCTCGACGATCTCTTTCGCATCGGTTTCCTTTTCCACCAGGATGTGGCTCGCCTTGTATTCCTTGTCGCCCATCTGCGACTTGATTTTTTCGAACTCGGCTTTCAGCGCATCGTCGCTCACCTGGTGCCCTTTGAAATAATCTGCGCGAAAGGCCTGGGCCAGGATGTTCGCGTTCGCGAGCTCGATCTGACTGCGGGTGTCGGCGCTCTTGGCCAGGCCCCTGCGGTTGGCTTCCTGCGCAACGATTTCGAGCGTGATCAGGCGATCGCGGATCGCCGCGCGCAGTTCCGCTGTATCTTTTTGCCCCTGTGCCTCCTGCGCACGCACCACGGCGTCCACCCTGGTCTTGGGGATGGCGACGCCATTGACGGTCGCGACCTTTGCGCTTGCGGCGCCGGCCTGCGCCAGGGCGAGGCCCGGCAGCGAGAGCGCGACGGCAAGGGCAAGGGTCAAGCGGGAAAATGTGGGCTGCATGGTTGTTCCTTTGGGTTTGCTACGGTTGTAAAAGAGTTTCTGCCTCGTCCGGCGCGTAGGCGCGGATGTTGAGGGCATGGATTTGCTGCTGCATCATCGGACCGAGCGCGGCATAGACCATGCGGTGGCGCGCCACCGTGTTCTTGCCGGAGAACTGCGGCGACACGATGGTCAGCAGGTAATGGCCGCCGCCGCTCTTGGCGCCCTCGTGTCCGGCGTGCCGGGCGCTGTCGTCGATCAGCTCCAGGCGGCTGGGTTCCAGCGCAGCCAGTTTTTGTTCGATGCTCCGGGCGACGCTCATGCGTTTCTCATTTTGATTCTTTCGGTTCGACGTATTTGGCCAGGAACAGGCTTTGCCCGATGACGAATGCCAGCATCAGCCCCATGCCGCCGAACAGCTTGAAGTTGACCCAGGTGTCGGTGGGGTAGTTGAAGGCGACATAGAGGTTGAGAACGCCCATGCAGCCGAAAAAACCAATCCAGCTGAAATTGAGTTTGCTCCACGCCGGATCGGGCAATTGGATCTTGTCACCCAGCATGGCGCGTATCAGATTCTTGTGGAACACGAGTGCGCTGGTGCTCAGCACGACTGCGAACAGCCAGTACAGCACCGTCGGCTTCCATTTGATGAAGGTCTCGTCCTGCAACAACAGGGTGGCACTGCCAAATAGGACGATGATGGCCAGGCTCACCCACAGCATCGCGTCGATCTTGCGGCCGCGCAGCCACAGCCAGCCGATCTGGCCAAAGCTGGCGGCGATCGCGACCGCGGTGGCGACGTAGATCCCCTGCAGCTTGAAGGCAATGAAAAACAGGATGACCGGGAACAAATCGAACAGGAATTTCATGGGCGGGAATTATAACAGGCCAGAGGGCGGCGTCGCGCGGTGTGCGCGATTAAAGGCGGTTCGACCGCCAGAACCGCGGATAGTTGCATGCGCTCGCGGCGGTGTTCCATGCGAGCGGCTACAATCCGTGTATTTTTCCAGCAGGGAGCAGCATCATGCCCATGGTGAAGATGATCGAATACGATAACGCCCCGCCCGAGGTCAAAGCCGTCTACGACGACATCATGGCGACGCGCAACAGCAACTGGGTCAACAATTTCTGGAAGACCCTGGCGGGCCACCCGCCCACGCTCAGGCGCATCTGGGCCGGTGTGAAGGAGGTGATGAGCCCCGGCAGGCTCGATCCGCTGACCAAGGAGATGATCTACGTCGCGGTGAGCGCCACCAACAACTGCGAATATTGCATCCACTCGCACATCGCCTCGGCCCGCGCCAAGGGCATGACCGACGAAATGCTGGGTGAGGTCCTGGCGATCACCGGCATGGCGAATCAGACCAACCGCCTCGCCAACGGTTACCAGATCCCGGTGGATGAGCAATACAAGCCCGTATCTTGATCAGCCCTTGCGGTATTCACGGTATTCATTCCTTCCGCTTCAATACGTCTCAACGTGATACCGGCTTGCCGCCTTGAGTTCGGGCAGCACGCCGGCCCAGTCCATGCCGTGGTTGCGGCAAACGTCGGCGAAAGCCTCGTTCACGCCGGCTTCCATGGCTTTCAGGCCGCAGATGTAAATGTAGGCATTTTCGTCTTTGAGCAGGCGCGCGATATCGCCGCCGCGCGCGCGGATCAGATCCTGCACGTACTGCTTGGGCTGGTCCGGCTGGCGCGAAAACGCCAGGTTCACATCGATCAGTTCCTGCGGCAGCTTCAGCAGCGGCCCGCAGTAGGGGAGTTCTCCCGGCGTGCGTGCGCCGAAGAACAGCCACAGTTCGCCGCCCTCCTTGAGCCCCATGCGCCGGCGGCGGCGCTCGGTCATGGCACGCATGGGCGCTGATCCGGTGCCGGAGCAGATCATCATAATGCTCGATCCCGGGTGGTTGGGCATGAGGAAACTCGCGCCATAGGGGCCGACCACATTTACCTGGTCCCCTTTTTTCAAGTCGCACAGGTAGTTCGATGCAATCCCGCGCACCGGTTTGCCGTCGCGGTCCGACGTGACGCGCTTTGCCGTCAGCGCGAGATTGTTGTAGCCGGGCCGCTCGCCATCGCGCGGGCTGGCGATCGAATAAAGCCTGACGTGGTGCGGCTTTCCGGACGCGTCCATGCCCGGCGGAATGACGCCCAGCGATTGTCCCTCCAGCACCGGGAAAGCCGTCGCGCCGAAATCGAGCACGATGTGGTGGATTTCGCTCGACGTATCCGGCGCGGTCAATCGATAGTTCCCGCTCACGCTCGCCACCGCCGGCTTGGCAAGTGTGTACAGGTTGAGGTAGGGATGCGCCGCCGACCAGGGCGGCGCAGTCGGCCCGCCCTGGCCCTGGGTGGCGATGTCAGTGATGCGCTGCACTTCCGCGGGAAGCTCGCCTTCGCCAGCGACCTCGGGCGAGGAGTCCGGCGGCAGGCTGTCCCAGGAGAACTGCTGCTCGAGGCTGAAAGGCTGCGCCACCCGGCGCCAGTTATCGATGGCGCCGGTGGGGCAGGGCGAAATGCAATCGTTGCAGAAATTGCATAACTCGACTTTGACCACGTAGTTGCGCGAGTCATGCGTGACTGCATCGACCGGGCATGCTTCCTCGCAGGTGTTGCAGCGGATGCATATCTCCGGATCGATCAGATGCTGACGCTTGAGTTCGGCGGGCGCGTTCATCGCCAATCGCTTTTCAATTGAAGCGCACGTACTCGAAATCCGCCGGCTGGTTGTTGATGCCACGCGCGGGCGGCGCGATCCAGTTGGCGAACTTGCCATGTTCTGCCACGCGGCCCATGAGCGAGCACACGTAGGCGCGGTCTTCTTCGGTGGGCAGCCAGGAAGCGTGCTGCCGCGTCCATTCCGCTTCGCTCAGGATGCTTCCTTCGGGACTGATATGGTGCTCGGTGAACAGCCCGATGCGGCGATGGAAGCCCTTGTGCGGCAGGGTGAAGCGAAAGGCAATGCCGGCTTTCTCCGGAATCCGGTTCCAGCGGCTGACCCCGGCTTGCACGTCGGCGACCCAGTCGTCGCGCAGGCGTTCGTTGAGCGCGGTCAGCGCGGGGGCGTGCTTGACGACGATTTGATTTGCGACGACCTCCATGTACGGGTACTCGGAGCCATGCAGCTTGTGGTCGTCGGTGAGCTTGGTTTCCTCGAAGCGGCCTTTGATGCCGTTGGCGTAGGCCGATGCGGCATTCGACGAAATCTCCGAACCGTACAGATCGCTGGTGACACTGTAATGGAAGTTGAGATACTTCTGCAGGGTGGGCAGGTCGATCACCCCCAGCCCGCGCAGCTTGGCCGCGTCTTCGGTCTTGTGTTCCTTCATCGCGTCGCAGGTGCGCTGGACGATGCGCGCGATGCCGGATTCGCCGACGAACATGTGGTGCGCTTCCTCGGTCAGCATGAAGCGGCAGGTGCGCGACAGCGGGTCGAAGCCGGACTCGGCCAGCGCGGCAAGCTGGTACTTGCCGTCGCGGTCGGTGATGAAGGTGAACATGAAGAACGAAAGCCAATCCGGGGTCTTCTCGTTGAAGGCGGTGAGAATGCGCGGATTGTCGGCGTCGCCCGAGCGGCGCGCGAGCAGGGCTTCGCCTTCCTCGCGGCCGTCGCGGCCGAAGTGGGCGTGCAGCAGATACACCATCGCCCACAGGTGGCGGCCCTCTTCGACATTGACCTGGAACAGGTTGCGCAGGTCGTAGAGCGAAGGGCAGGTCAGCCCGAGGTGGCGTTGCTGCTCCACCGAGGCGGGTTCGGTGTCGCCCTGGGTGACGATGATGCGGCGCAGGGTCGAGCGATATTCGCCCGGGACTTCCTGCCACGCCGGCTGGCCCATGTGCTCGCCGAAATTGATCTTGCGCCCGGGCTCGGCCGGCGCAAGGAAAATCCCCCAGCGGTAGTCCTTCATCTTGACGTAATCGAAGTGCGCCCAGCCCTTGGGCTCGACGCTGATCGCAGTGCGCAGGTAGACGTCGAAGTTGGTCGATTCGTCCGGGCCCATCTCCGACCACCAGTTGAGAAAGCCGGGCTGCCAGTGCTCCAGCGCGCGTTGCAGCGTCTTGTTGCCGGACAGGTCGACGTTGTTGGGTATTTTTTCGCTGTAGTTGATTGCCATGACTTTTCTCCTAGATCCGTTCCCAGTTGAATTTCGCTTTCGAGCCGGAGCCGAAAACTTTCAGCGCCCCATGCTCCCCCACCGCGTTGGGGCGGTTGAAAATCCAGTTCTGCCAAGCCGACAGGCGCGCGAAAATGCGCGTCTCCATGGTTTCCGCGCCGGTGAATCTCAAGCTCGCCTCCATGCCGGTGAGCGCATCCGGCGAAAGACTCGCGCGCTCTTCCATTGCGATGCGCAGTTCCTCATCCCAGTCCAGTTCGTCCGGGGTGAAAGTGACCAGGCCGAGTTCGGCCGCGTCGTGCGCGTCGAGTTTCTCGCCGATGACCTGGCGCGCCGCTTCGACGGCCTCTGCGTGCTCGCAAAAACGTGTCACCAATCGCGTCTGTCGGTTCACCATCGGATAAGTGCCGAAGTTGAACTCGGAGAGGGCGATGCGCGGTGCCTGATCCGGCGCGTCGGGCAGCTGCAGCATGTAGCTGCGGTCGGCACACAGCGCCAGTTCGGCCAGGGTTCCGGCGAAGCAGGAGCCCTGGTCGACGATGGCGAACAGGGTGCGCGAGGTCACGTCCAGGCGTGCCAGCGTGCGCCGCAGCAGGCCCAGGGTTTCGCGCACGAACCAATGCGCGCGGTGCTTGGCCAGGACTGCGTCCACGGCGAGCACGCTGTCGATGCCGCCGCGGGTTTTCAGTTGCCAGGTGCCGATTTCAGCATCATTGGTGCGCAGATTGAGAATGGCATCATCCAGCTCGCGCGCCATCTGCAGCGGCCACCAGGAGACGCCGGCGGCGAGAATGCCTTCGATCGCATCTGGTCCGGCATGCTTCGGCCCGGAAACGGTGAGCGTGGCGCTGCGGGCGGCGCGGTCGATCACCGCGTCCACGTATTCATAGTGGTAGCCGCCGGCGTCGATGGCGCACTTGAGCGGGGTGAGGGTGACGCCCGTGGCTTGCTGCGGCCGGTCGCTTGCTGCGGCCAGGCGCTGCGCATGACCCTGGACCGCCTGAGCGAACGCCTGCGGCTTCGCGCTGTGATCGATCAGGCCCCAGGCCTTCGCGCGGTCGGCGCGCACGCCTTCCGTGGTGGTGCAAAACACATCGGCCAGGTCGCGCCGCACTTTTCTCTTGTCGATGACGCGCGTGAGTCCGCCGGTGCCCGGCAGCACGCCCAACAGCGGCACTTCGGGCAGGCTCACGGCGGAGGAACGGTCGTCGATCATCAGGATTTCGTCGCAGGCGAGCGCGATTTCGTAGCCGCCGCCGGCACAGGTGCCGTTCACCGCGGCGAGGAACTTGAGCCCGTCGTTGCGGCTGGAGTCCTCCATGCCATTGCGCGTCTCGTTGGTGAACTTGCAGAAATTCACTTTCCAGCCGTGCGTGGACTGGCCCAACATGTAGATGTTGGCGCCGGAGCAGAACATGCGCTCGCGCGCCGAAGTGAGGACCACGCAGCGCACCTCGGGGTGCTCGAAGCGGATGCGGTTCAGGGCGTCGTAGAGCTCGATGTCCACGCCTAGGTCGTAGGAGTTGAGCTTGAGTTTGTAGCCGGGTTTGATGCCCTTGTCCTCGTTCACGTTCATGGCGAGGGTGGCGATCGCGCCGTCGAAGCTCACGCGCCAGTGCGCGTAGCGATCGGGGTGGGTGTCGAAGCTGATGAGGCTGGTGCCTGTTGCGTTGGTCATGGTTTCTCCGGGGTCAAGCTGCGACTGCTTTGCGTAGCCGTTGCAGACTATGCTCAATTGTCTTGTGTGCGGTATCCACGGTCACGTCGGCGCGGCCGTAGAGCGCGTTGCGGCCGCGCAGGATGCGATGCAGGTCTTCCATGGCTTCGCGGTTTCCCGTCATCGGCCGGGTGTCGCCCTGAGCCACCACGCGTGCCATGTGCTCTTCGGGCTGCGCCTTGAGCCAGACGGTGCGGCAGGTCGACAGCAGCAGGTCGTAGGTGCCGGGCTCCGACACGATGGAGCCGCCGGTGGCGATGACTACGCGCTCGTTCTTCTCCACCACTTTCTCGAGGCAGCGGCGCTCGTAGCGGCGGTAGCCGGCCTGGCCGTAGAGCAGGAAGATTTCCGACAGGCTGGTTCCCGACTCGCGTTCGATTTCGCGATCGAGTTCGATGAATGGAACTTCCAGCTGCTTGGCCAGCCGGCTGCCAAGCGTGGACTTGCCGGCGCCGCGCAGTCCGATAAGGGCGATGCGCTTCATGCGGTCGGTATTCGCGGTGCCGTAGTCGCGCATCAGCTGCGAGCGCACCGCGGAGAGTTTCTGCGCCGGCAGGCGCCGCAGAAACTGCCCGATCAGCGCCAGTTCCACCGGCGGCTCGGATTCCTGCTGCAGGAATTCGGTCAGCGGCAGACTGAGCGCGACGGCGATTCGCTGCAGCAGCAGCACCGACACATTGCCTTGCCCGGATTCGAGCTGGGCAAGGTAGCGCTCCGATACGCCCGAATCCTGCGCCAGAATTTTGCGCGTCATGCCGCGCCTGGCGCGGGCGTCGCGCACGCGCTCGCCCAGGGCGCGCAAAAACGCGTCGTCCGCCGTCGCGGTCGATTTGGTTTTAGGTGGAGTCTCGTTAGCGCCCATGGGATTTATGTCTGGATCCAATTCGCACTATGCATTATAGTGCTTGCAAAATGATTTGGCGGCATTATAATGCCGATTCACTTAATAGCAAGCCGCCAAGGGTAGAATGAAACATTAACCAAAGGAGGGGTATTCCCATGAGCAAACTGTCGCGTAACCTGCTGGCGCTGTTCCTGGCCGGCGCAGCCACATCCGCGGTCGCGGATATCACCATCGGCGTCACCTTGTCCGCTACCGGTCCGGCGGCATCGCTTGGCATACCGGAAAAGAACACCATTCCGCTGATGTCGACCACCATGGGCGGGCAGAAAGTCAAATACGTGGTGCTCGATGACGCCACCGATCCGACCGCCGCGTCCAAGAACGCGCGCAAGCTGGTGACCGAAGACAAGGTGGATGTGATCATCGGCTCGACCACTACGCCGACATCGACCGCGGTGCTGGAAGTGGCGGCGGAGACGAAGACCCCGATGATAGCCTTGGCGCCGTTCGCGCCAGCGGCGGATAAGGCCGCATGGGTATTTCAGGCACCGCAGGATTTCGGCATCATGGCCGGCGCGGTTGTCGGGCATATGCTGGCCAACGGCGTAAAGACCGTGGCTTTTATCGGCTACAGCGACGGCTACGGTGAACTCTGGCTGCGCGTAATGAACGGCGTCACGGCGGCCAAAGGCATCAAGATGGTAGCGGCTGAGCGTTTCAACCGCACCGATACCAGCGTCACCGGGCAGATTCTAAAGATCCTCAGCGTGAGTCCGGATGCGGTACTGGTGGTGGGCTCGGGCACGCCGGCGGTGCTGCCGCAGGCAACCCTGGTAGAGCGCGGCTACAAGGGCCGCATTTACCAGACCCACGGTATCGCCAATAACGACTTTTTGCGCGTAGGCGGCAAGAACGTCGAGGGCGCGGTATTGCCGATCGGACCGGTGCTGATCCCGAACCAGTTGCCCGACAGCCATCCGAGCAAGAAAGTCGCGCTGGAATACATCAAGGCGTACGAGGGCGCGCACGGCGTTGGCAGCCACTCAACCTTCGGCGCACACACCTGGGATGCGGGCCTGATGCTGCAGCGAGCCGTCCCCGAGGCCCTGAAGAAAGCCAAACCCGGGACCGCCGAATTCCGCGCCGCCTTGCGCGAGGCCCTGGAGAACGTGAAGGATCTGGCGGCGACCCACGGAGTATTCAACTTTTCGGCCAGCGATCACAAAGGGCTGGACGGACGCGCCGTGGTGATGGTACGGATCGAGAACGGCGCCTGGAAGCTGTTGCCCTAAACCTCATGGCGGCGGGCCTGAACGTCCGCCGATTGGTGGGTGCATTGTGACAACACCGATGCAATTTCAGGAATTGGTCGCGCCGGTCTCGCGCTTTGCGCAAGGCCGTGCGCTGGATGCGGCGCTTCAGCGTGATCTCGATCTGGAGTTTCCTCCCGAGGGCGATCCGTTTCGGCGCATTCGCGAGGCTTGCCATGCGGGCATCGCGGCGGGCTGGATGTGCGCCCAGGGTGACGCCAAACGGCGCTTCGGCCGCATTTTCGAGGCGGACGAGGCGACGCATGGTTTCAGCGTGGACGTGGTCGATATCACTGATCTCGTCGGCAACCATCATCGACATCCCACCGGCGAAATCGACATGATCATGCCGGTCGCGCCGGAGGCGAAGTTCGACGGCAAGGGCGCGGGCTGGCTGGTGTACGCTCCGGGTACGGGGCACCGCCCCACCGTGACCGCCGGGCGTGCCCTGATTTTGTATCTGCTGCCGGACGGCAAGATCGAGTGGACTTCAGAGTAGAGTAATGATTCGAGGAGACCGGCATGCCGGAATTATCGTCCGCCGACCATAGCGTCAGCCCGCCGAAAGTCAATGTCCCGCGCGAATATAACGCCGCGCACGATCTGATCGAGCGCAACCTTGGCGCGGGCCGCTCGGGCAAGACGGCCTTCATCGACGATTCCGGCAGTATCACCTACGGTCAGCTGGCCGAGCGCGTCAACCGCGCCGCCAATGCGCTGACCGGCCTTGGGCTGGGGCTGGAAGATCGCATCATGCTGGCTCATCTGGACACCATCGATTTCCCCAGCGTGTTTCTGGGCGCGATCAAGGCGGGCATCGTACCCATCGCCGGCAACACAATGCTGACTACGGCCGATTTCCACTTCATGCTGAACGACAGCCGCGCCAAGGCGTTGGTGGTGTCGGAACATTTGTTGTCGACTTTTGCGCCGCTGCTGGAGCAGCGCGCGGCCAAAGTTCCGTTTCTCGAACATGTGATCGTGTCCGGCAAGGACGCGCACGGCCACCTGTCGTTGCCTGAGTTGATGGACCAAGCCGGCACGGCCTGCGCGCCGGCACCGACCACCTGCGACGACGTGTGCTTCTGGCTTTACTCATCCGGTTCGACCGGCATGCCCAAGGGCACGGTGCACATGCACTCGCATCTGATTCAGACGGCCGAGCTCTACGCCAGGCCGGTGCTGGGCATACGCGAGGACGACCTAGTGTTCTCGGCGGCGAAGCTGTACTTTGCCTATGGCCTCGGTAATTCCCTGACTTTCCCGATGTCGGTCGGAGCCACCGCCATCCTCATGGCCGAACGCCCGACGCCGGCGAGCGTGTTCCAGCGCCTGCAACAACACCGGCCGACGATTTTCTACGGCGTGCCGACCCTTTACGCGGCGCTGCTCGCGAGCCCCGACCTGCCCAAACGCGACGCGCTCAAGCTGCGCGTATGCACCTCGGCGGGCGAGGCCCTGCCGGCCGACCTCGGCGAGCGCTGGACGCGCCACTTCGGCGTCGAGATCCTGGATGGCATCGGTTCGACCGAGATGCTGCATATATTCTTGTCGAACCGGCCGGGCGAGGTGCGCTACGGCACGACCGGCAAGGCCGTACCCGGATACGCCTTGCGCGTGGTGGATGATGCCGGCAATCCGGTGAAGCAGGGGGAGATCGGCGAGTTGCAGATCAACGGCCCGACCAGCGCCTCGTGCTACTGGAACAACCGCGCCAAAAGCCGCGCGACCTTCATGGGCGACTGGACCCGCAGCGGCGACAAGTACACCGTGGACGAGGCGGGGTACTATACTTATTCCGGGCGCACCGATGATATGCTCAAGGTCGGCGGAATTTATGTATCGCCATTCGAGGTCGAGGGCGCGCTGCTGACCCACCCGGATGTGCTCGAGGCGGCAGTGATCGGACAGCCGGACGAAGACCAGCTGATCAAACCCAAGGCCTATATCGTCGTCAAGGCAGGCGTCACGGGCAATGCGGCGCTGGCCGAACTGCTGAAACAGCATGTCAAGGCGAAGCTCGCGCCGTACAAGTACCCGCGCTGGGTGGAGTTCGCCAGTGAGTTGCCGAAAACGGCAACCGGGAAGATCCAGCGTTTCAAACTGCGCGCCAAGTCGCAGACTGAGAATCCGTAGTCAATTACTAACCGAGGAGAATTGCTATGAACGTGAACCAACCGTTTGGCCGGCGCGAGTTTCTCAAGACCGCAGCGGCAGCGGCGGGCGTGGTCAGCCTGCCGAATTTCGCTTATGCGCAGGGCGCCAAGATCAGGATCGGCCTGATGCTGCCCTATACCGGTACGTTCGCCCAGCTCGGCGTGGCCATCACCAACGGCTTCAAGCTGGCGGTGGCGGAGTCCGGCGGCAAGCTTGGCGGCCGCGAATTGGAGTACTACACCGTCGACGACGAATCCGACCCGGCCAAGGCGACCGATAATGCCAATAAGCTCGTGACCCGCGACAAAGTCGATGTGCTGATCGGCACGGTCCACTCCGGCGTGGAGATGGGTATCATCAAGATCGCGCGCGAGTCCGGGGTGCTGCACATCAACCCTAACGCAGGCGTCGCGGCCGCGACCGGGGCGCTGTGCGCGCCGAATATTTTCCGCACCTCGTTTGCCAACAGCCAGACCACCTATCCGATGGGCAAGGTGCTTGCCGACCGTGGCGTCAAGAGCGTGGTCACGCTCACCTGGAAGTACGCCGCGGGCGAAGAAATGGTGGACGGATTCAAGGACGGCTATAGCAAGGGCGGCGGCAAGATCCTGAAGGAACTGTACCTGCCGTTCCCGGGCGTCGAGTTCCAGTCGCTGCTGACCGAGATCGCCTCGCTCAAACCGGAGGCCGTGTTCGTGTTCTTCGCCGGCGGCGGCGCGGCCAAGTTCCTCAAGGACTGGCAGGCGGCCGGCCTGAAGGGCAAGATCGGGCTGTACGGCTCGGGTTTTCTCACCGACGGAGTACTCGACGCGGTGGGTGACGCAGCCGAGGGCGTGGAAACCACGCTGCACTACGGCGACGGCATCGAAACGCCGAAGAACAAGACCTTCCGCCTGAATTACGCCAAGACCTACAAGCTGCAGCCCGATGTGTACGCGGTGCAGGGATACGATGCCGGCCTGTTGCTGGCCGCCGGCCTGAAGGTGGTCAAAGGCGATGTGAGCAAGAAGAAGGAACTGATTGCGGCGCTGGAAAAAGCCGAGATCGACAGCCCGCGCGGAAAATGGAGAATGTCGAAAGATCATAATCCGGTGCAGGACATGTACCTGCGCAAGGTCATTGGCAAGGAGAACAAAGTGACCAGCGTCGCCATCAAGGCGCTCGACTATCCGGCACGCGGCTGCAAGATGGGTTGAAGCCAAAACGGTTCGCGTGGAACAAAAGGCCGGCTTGAAGCCGGCCTTTGTGTATCTGGGACCACCCGCGGACCTTGTCCGGCGCAAGAGGATATTTCCGACGGCAGCGATCGAACTTGCGCGGACGGCGGCCCGTCCGCGCGGATCGCCGATTGCGTACGGATGATGAACCCATCCGTACGCAATCGGCGATCGTGGATGAAACCAGCGGGCTGTGTCTGGGGTTAACCGGAACCGTGTTTTCCATACGGATGCGCTTTTCATCCGCATGGAAAACATGGTTGGCGCGCGGAGCGCGCAATGGTCGTTACTCGCACGTGCCGGAATTTAAGACGCCGCATAAAGTTTGACTGTTCCCGTTTCCCGCTTCACACTCCAGCTGACATATGGACGCAAACACTTTCCTCATTCAGGTGCTGAACGGCATCCAGTACGGCCTGCTGCTGTTCCTGGTGGCGAGCGGACTGACCCTGATCCTGGGCATCATGGGCATCATCAATCTGGCCCACGGCAGCTTCTACATGGTGGGCGCCTACCTCGCCTTCTCGTTGTCGCAACATTTCGGCAGCCTGTGGCTGGCGATGGCGGGCGGGGTGGTGCTCGCCGTCGTGATCGGCCTGCTGCTCGAGTGGCTGCTGATAAGCCGGCTCTACCACCGCGACCATCTCTACCAGGTGCTGCTCACTTACGGCCTGATCCTGATGTTCGAGGAACTGAGGAGCGTAGTGTTCGGCGATGACGTGCACGGGGTGGCGGTGCCGGCGCTGCTGCAGGCCTCGATCCCGCTCACCGACACGCTCAGCTACCCGGTGTACCGTCTGTGGATGTCGGCGGTGTGCCTGGCGCTCGCCATCGGCATGTACCTGCTGATTCAGAGGACCCGGCTGGGCATGATGATCCGCGCCGGCGCGGCCAACCGCGAAATGGTGCAGTCGCTCGGCATCAACATCGATCTGCTGTATCGCCTGGTATTCGCGCTGGGCGTGGCGCTGGCGGCGTTCGCCGGCATGATCGCGGCGCCGGTGGCCTCGGTGTTTCCCGGCATGGGCAACCAGGTGCTCATCGTCTGTTTCGTCGTGGTCGTGATCGGCGGAATCGGTTCGGTCAAGGGCGCGATGCTGGCGGCGATCCTGATCGGCCTGGTGGATACCTTCGGCAAGGTGCTCACGCTCGAGATCGGCGGCGTGCGCTTTTTGCCCGAGCTCTCGGGCATGATGATCTACGTGCTGATGGCGGTGGTCCTGCTCGCGCGGCCTGAAGGTTTGTTCGGGAAACGCGGCTGATGCGCCGGGCTCGCGTCGCCACCGTCGTCCTGCTCTGCTGCCTGCTTGCGCTCGCGCTGCTGCCGCTATTTGCCGAGAAATATTACATCCAGTTGTTCACCAAGATGATGATCATGGCGATTTTCGCCATGAGCCTGGACCTGCTGGTCGGCTACACCGGCTTGGTGAGCCTGGGGCATGCGGCCTTCTTCGGCCTGGCCGGCTACGCGCTGGCCTTTGCCGCCCCGCAGTACGAGGCGGCCAACCTGTGGCTGTCGCTGCCGCTCGCCATGGCCGGCTCAGCACTGCTCGCCCTGGTCATCGGCGCATTGGTACTGCGCACTTCGGGCATCTATTTCATCATGGTCACGCTCGCCTTTGCGCAAATGGTGTTCTTTGTGTTTCACGACACCAAGATCGCAGGCGGCGCGGACGGCATCTACGTCTACGCCAAACCGGTGGCAGATATCGCCGGCTGGGCGCCGTTCAACCTGGAGAACCACACGCATTTCTACTTCGTGGTACTGGTCCTGCTGGTGCTGGTGTACGCCTCGCTGCGCATGCTGCTCGCGTCGCTGTTCGGCCGGGTGATCGTCGGCATCCGCGTCAACGAGCAGCGCATGCGCTCGATCGGCTATCGCACCTTCCGCTACAAGCTGGTGTGCTTCGTGATTGCGGGTGCGCTCGCAGGCATGGCGGGCTATTTCGCCGCGGCCCAGTTCGGCTTCGTCAGTCCAGACATCCTCGGCTGGCATACCTCCGGCGGCGTGCTCATGATGGTCATCCTCGGCGGCATGGGAACGCTGAACGGCGCGATCCTCGGCGCCTTTGCCATGCTGCTGCTGGAACTCGGCTTCCAGGGGCTGCCGGTCGTCGGCGGGGTGGACATCGGCAAGCACTGGCAATTGCTCATGGGCGGCTTCATCGTGTTCGCCGTGCTGCTGCTGCCGCACGGCCTGCTCGGCCTCGGGCGGCTCGCCTCGCGCCTGCTGCGAAAACCAGCGGAGGTGGCGGAGGCAGGCGATGGCTGAAGCCGTGTTGCGCACCGAGCGCCTGACCAAAAACTTCGGCGGGCTTGCCGCGGTGAACGATGTCTCGCTCGAGTTCTTCACCGACCAGATCCATGCCGTGATCGGCCCCAACGGCGCCGGCAAGACCACGCTCGCGAGCCTGCTCTCGGGCGACCTGGCGTCCACCTCCGGCCGCATTTTGCTCGACGGGGAAGATATCGCCGGGCTGCCGGCCGACCGCATCTCGCAGCGCGGCGTGGGGCGCAGCTACCAGAAAACGAATATCTTCCTGCCGTTCAGCGTGTTCGAGAACTGCCGGCTCGCGGCCCAATCGCGCCTGCCGAGTTCGATGCGCTTCATCCGGCCGGCGTTGCGCTACGACGATGTGTCGCGGCAGGCGCAGCGCGCACTGGCCGAGGTAGGGCTTGAGCATCGTGCGGGCGTGCCGGCCGCGAGCCTGTCGCACGGCGAGCAGCGCCAGCTCGAAATCGCGATGACGCTTGCCACCCGCCCGCGCATCCTGCTGCTGGATGAGCCCCTGGCCGGCATGGGCAGCGATGAATCGGCGCGCATGGTGGAATTGCTGCGAGGGTTGAAGCAGGCGCACGCCGTGATTCTGGTCGAGCACGATATGGATGCGGTGTTCGCGCTCGCCGACCGGCTGACCGTGATGGTCAACGGCAGCGTGCTGGAATCCGGGTTTCCGGAACTGATTCGCGCCAGCGCCGCGGTGCAGGAAGCCTACCTGGGAGTGGAGGAGTTGGCGACATGACCGATGCTTCCGCGCTGATCGATGCCCGCGGCATCCATACCTACTACGGCGTGAGCCATATCCTGTGCGGCGTGGACTTCAGCGTGCACCGCGGCGAAACCGTAGGACTGATGGGCCGCAACGGCATGGGCAAGACCACGCTGCTCAGGAGCGTGCTCGGGCTGGTGCGGCCGCGCGCGGGCGAGGTGCGCATCGCCGGCGCCTTGATGACGCAGGCCGCCCCGTATGCCATCGCGCGCAAGGGGATCGCCTATGTGCCGGAAGGGCGCGGCATTTTCCCAACGCTGTCGGTGCGCGAGAACCTGGTGATGGCGGCACGCGCCGGCGCCGGGGGCCGCCGCGACTGGACTTTCGAGCGTGTGATGCGGACTTTTCCGCGCCTGGCCGAACGCCTGGATCACGGTGGCGCGCAACTCTCCGGCGGCGAGCAGCAGATGCTGACCATCGGGCGCGCGCTCATGACCAATCCCGACCTGCTGATCCTCGACGAGGCGACCGAAGGCCTGGCGCCGAAAATCTCGCGCGAAATTTGGGGCATCATCGGCCAGATCAAGCAGGCGGGAATTGCGGCGGTGATCGTGGACAAGAACTTCTCCGCCGTGTCCGCCGTCGCCGATCGCGCCTTGATTCTGGTGAAAGGCAGCACGGTCTACGAGGGCAGCACTGCCGAGTTGCGCGCGCAGCCGGAACTGCACCAGAAATACCTGGGCGTGTAAGCTCTAGACCTTCGATTAGGCGCTTTCCCGCTACCGGGATTCAAACTGCAATTCCTTGGAAAACCGCGTCAGTCGTGCATCTTCAGGCATTTCTTCTGCATCGTCAGACCGCACGCGCTCGCACGCGAGGTTCGGCCTTTGGCCAGGTCGTCCGCTTGGCGACGCGCAAATCGTAGTCCGCTTGCAACCCCATCCAGAGTTCGGCGGAAACGCCAAAGTGCTTGCCCAGGCGCAAGGCGGTATCGGCGGTGATCGAGCGCTTGCTGCCGATGATTTCACTGATACGGTTTGGCGGCACCGCGATTTCGCGGGCCAATTCGTTAATGCTCACCCCGAGCGGCTTCATGAAATCTTCGAAAAGAATTTCCCCGGGATGGATCGGATCGAGCAGTTTTGCAGCCATGGTGTCACCTATGAATGGTAATCGATAATTTCGACGTCGTATGCATGCCCTTCGATCCAGCGAAAACAGATCCGCCACTGATCGTTGATGCGGATGCTGTGCTGGCCTTTGCGGTCGCCTCTCAGTACCTCCAGCCGGTTGCCGGGCGGCACGAGCAGATCCTGCAGCGAGCGCGCCTGGCTCAGGTACAGCAGCTTGCGCCGCGCCGGACGTTCGATCGCGCGCAGGCGCGCGACCGACTTGTCCTCGAAAAGCGCTTCCGCATCGGCGGAGCGGAAGGACTTGATCATTCGTACAGAGTATTACGCGCGGCGTAATACGTCAAGCGGCTCTTCGGCAAGTACGCCGTCGCCGTCTCCGCAGACGCTTATCGCGCCTTGATCCTGGTGAAAGGCAGCACGGTCTACGAGGGCAGCACGGCCGAGTTGCGCGCGCAGCCGGAACTGAGGGTGAAATACCTGGGCGTGTAAGGTCGCGCCGGATTCGCTACTGGCTACGTTGCATGGCCTGGGCGATGTGAATTCCCGCGGATGTCAAATGTCGCCCTTCTTGTTGATTCGGTCAGGCGTGGCTCGCGCGAACTGGAGGAACGCATGGAGTGGTCGAACATTGATTCGGTGACACGCATTTTCCGGATTGCATACGAAAGACGATGCCAACTGGGGATATTGGCACCAGCTGCGAAGTTGGCGTGATAATTGCTTCCGTTTTCGCTGAAGCATGCTCTGCATGCGCGAATTACATTTTGGCAGCAACAGCTGCAATGCAACAGTTCGATACTCAACAATTGCAGCCGGCTGCTTTGCCGGCTGACTGGAGAGCAATTTGGTGAATGACACCGCATTAGGCGTTATCCCCGGCCGGCGCAGCGCGCCGATCGTTTCCACCACCGCCCGTCATCCCGGCAAACTCTCGGTTTGCAGGACCCTATGTTCGACCTGCAACCTGCGCGAATTTTGCCCGCCCTGTTGTGCCCTGAGCCGTTCCGAGATCAACCTCGCCGACCGTCTGGTGTTCACCCGCCTGCGCTTACGGCGCGGCGAAAGCTTGTACCTTGCGGGCGATCGCTTTACTTCCCTTTATGCTGTAGGCAATGGCTTCCTTAAGACAACAGCCATACTCGAGATGGGTCGCGATCAGGTTACGGGATTTTCGATGACGGGCGAGGTCCTGGGCATGGACGGTATCGAGGAGGAGAAACATACCTGTAATACGGTCGCTCTTGAGGACAGTGACGTCTGCGCCATTTCCTTCGCCAGATTGCAGGAGCTGACCATGGCAATACCCAGCCTGCAACGACACTTCCACATAATGATGAGCCGCGAAATCGTGCGCGAGCACGGGATGATGCTGCTGCTTGGGAGCATGAACGCCGAGAAACGTATGGCGATGTTCCTGCTCAATTTGTCGAAGCGTTTTGCCGCGCACGGCTACTCGGCGTCGGAATTCAACTTGCGTTTGACGCGCGAGGAAATCGGCAGCTACCTCAGCCTGACGCTCGCGACGGTTAGCCGCATTTTCTCCAGATTCCACGAAAGAGGGTTGATCGCCGTGCGGCAGAAATTTGTCCGTATTGTGGACCGGGCGAGTCTCGAACGGGTGATTGGCCGAGCAATGCGATGAGGCGCTGCTCACCGGCCCTGACTACCTATTGCGTAAGCGGCCGCGGTCGCCGCGCTCACCCCACGAGCTTATTCAAGCCGTTCAACAATTCCAACAGCCTGCGCGGATTGCCAGCCCCCGATAGCTCGGCATCCAGCCCGGCTATATGTTCCCGGATTGCGGCGAGGCGGCGCCTCTCGCGAACTCTTTGGGTCCCGAGCAGATCGAGCAGCCTGTGTCGCCCGTTCATTTCCGGATCGCCGGAAAAATCCAGCCTGCCGGTTTTGCCGACCAAGCTCATGAAAATGCGCAGCAGGGAATTGACGTAGCCGCGCCAGATGCCGTCCGCGACCAGCAGGGCAATTAAATTTGCCAGCATGAAAATTCCCAATAGGAGAGTCGCCTCCTGCATGAGTTGCTGCAATATAGGCACGGCCTTGGCCAGGTGCACGCGGTACAGGGTTTCCTCGATGATCTGGCTCAGGCGCCAGTGCATCAGCCAGACCATCCCCGCTACCAGCCCCGCCTCGATGATTACCAAGGCCACCAGCATCCACTTCTGCAGAGTCTTGTCCACATAGTGCATTTTGCGCCGATGGGCGGCGACGCGTTGCGGCAGCGGCGTCATAAGTTGTGACATTGAAAGCACAAGGCGGAGCCTCGATTGGGAATGACGAGCTTGCCATGGTCCTTCTTGTAAGCCTGATGACATGACACGCAACTGACCTTGCCATCAGGCAACAGGATTTTCTTCGATAACCTGTTCTCTGGGTGAAAACCGCCGGACTGGAACGCCTTCCGATAAAGTCGCCCGATGGGATGGTTTGCGGAACCGCTCGCATGACGCAGGATGCCGTTCCGGCCCACGCTGACACCGCTGGCGCCGGCTTGCCCGCCGTGGCAGCCCAGGCACTGCAAGGAATAAGGGTCGAGTTCGATATTCGCCAGCGCCACAACTGCGTTCGAATGGCCCGACCGTTCGATCGAGCCTCCCCGGTCTTTCATGCCATCGAAGAAGACGGCGTCGTGACAGGAAAGGCACATCTCCTTGCCGCGCTTCGCGCCGCGCAACAACCCGAGCTCGGTTCCGTGCACCAGATGGCAACTGCTGCAGGTCAAGTCCCCCTTCCAATCCAGCGGATATTCCGCCGGCAACTTGGCCTTCGGCATAAACCCGCTGGGGTGACTCAGGCGCACCTCATCCCGATGGCATCCGCCGCACAGCACCTCCTGCGAAGCCACCATTCTGGTCGATTGCTCCAAATTCACTTCCCGGCCCGAGCGATGGCAGCTACCACAGTCGATTCCGCTCAGATGAGGTTTGCCGCTTATGGCGGCGTAAAGCATCGCCGCCATGCAGACCAGTGCCGCACTGCCGCCGGCGGCGACAATCCATCTATAGCGTGACACGGCGCTCGATGTCCTGCAAACGGGCGACAGTTTGACGCAACGACACCGGGTCGAAATCCGCGCACACCTGCGAAGGCTGCCCGGTCTGCGCCAGCGCCTGTCTCAAGTCGCTGAAATGCCCATGCAGCACGGCCATGCTCGCTTCAAATACCTTCCACTCGCGCTGCATCTGATCACGCCGGCGAATGGCGACCGGCACGGCAGGCCCCTGTTCGATTTCCATTTCCAGGTTCTGCGCGAACCGGTACAAAGGTCCGGCAATGCGAAAACTGCTGTAGAGCGCAATCACCCAGGTGGTAATGCCCGCAAACGCGAGCATCGCCAGCCCGAATACGAGCAGGGCCGTTCCCAGATTCTGGCTGGCGAGACTGTGTACGCCGACGATATGACCATAACTGGTTCCCCTTTGGTCAGTGAGCAGAAACAGTACCGACAGCAGCCCCACGCAAGCGAGCGCGCTGACGCTCAGGCCGATCTTCGCCACCATCTTGAGATGGAAAAGCGTCGAACCTTCGTCGCGTGGCTTATTTTCGCGATTGAGAGCGTGGTTCAAGATGCGTGAGATCTTATGGCGATGGGGGCAACAAGCTTCTCTTTATAAACGCCCGCGGGCTTCGGCGTCAAATCGATCAGTTCCATTTCTCGGAGGAATACCATCGCGAAAGCGCATGCAGACAACGCTCAACCCCGGTCTCGCCACTGAGTTTCGCGCTGTTTTCCAAGCCTGCAGGAGAACTGGCACAAAGCATGCTAGCGGTATACAGGTTGTGAAACTCAAAGTGCGGAATCCATTCGCTCATCCGGGCGCCGGTCGTCAGCTTCAGGTCGCGCGCGTAGCGAAGCCCCCGCCTCGCATTGGCGTGTTGACCTGACCTTGATGCTTAACCTAATATCGACAAAATCATCAAATTATTTGTCCTAGCTACCAAAACACTTGTGGTTAGCCGGAAGCAGAATAAGCTCATAGGGTGGAAAAGTGAAGACAACAGATCACGATTCTGATGCGCGATCGGGTAGCATATTTCAGCGGGAACCGAAGCCCGCACGCGCCCACTCGATCGGCATGATCGGCGTCATGGCACAGCTGCTGACGGCTTGCGCGGTCCTCGCGTTGGTTTCCTGCGCCGAGGTCCCGGAGGTCAAAGAGAAGAAAGTGTCCGAGGCGCCGCTGGTCTTTCCCGGGCCGCCCGATGAGCCGCGTTTTTACTACGAGCGCACGCTTTATGGCAGCAGCGACGTCGCAGCCGAAGACAAGAATGCACGACTGAAGCAACTGCTTACCGGACAGGGCGAGCGCGGCGGCGAAGGACTGGGGAAACCCTACTCCGTTACGACCTACCGCGGCAAGGTGTTCGTCTCCGATACGCTGCAACGCTATGTCAGCGTATTCGACTTTCCCAACCGGCGGTTCTATAAGATTGGCGACGAGGGTGCGGGCCAACTGATCAAGCCGGCCGGCCTGGATGTCGATCGGGAGGGCAACCTGTATGTGGCCGACGCCACGGCGAAGTCGGTGAAGGTGTTCGACGCCGAAGGCAATTTTCTGCGCCAGATCGGCAGTGACAAATGGTTCGATCGCCTCGCCAGTGTAACGCTGGACCCTCGTGGTGATCGCATGTATGTGGTCGATATCGGTGGGGTAAGCTCAAACCAACACCGCGTGCGCGTTTTTGATCCGGTGAAGGGCACGCATCTGTTCGATTTCGGCACGCGCGGTTCGGGGCCGGGAGAATTCAATCTGCCCTACGACCTCGCGGTCGGCAAGGAAGGCCGGCTCTATGTGGTGGACGCCGGCAATTTCCGCGTTCAGGTCTTCGATCGCGACGGAAAATACCTGAAAAACTTCGGTGAGGTGGGCAAGCAAATCGGCAATTTCGCCCGGCCAAAGGAAATCGCCACCGATGCGCAGGGGAATGTGTATGTGGTTGACGCCGCTCATGGCAATTTCCAGATCTTCGACGCGGATGGTCAGCTGCTGCTGTTCATAGGACAGCACTCGGAACAAGACAGACCGGCGGGATACATGCTGCCTTCGGGCATCCATGTGGACGAGGACGGACGCGTGTACTTCGTCGATCAGTGGCATCGCAAGGTCGAAGTGTTTCGTCCGGCGCGCTTGCAGCCCGACCAGGGCTGGCTCGCCGGCAAGCCCCCGCAAGCGCCGTCCGCAAAATAAAAATCGGATCGCCTGAGCGGGACTCGCGGACTTTCTCGAATTCGGGAAACGGATTCTCGCGAAAGAGGTAGACCGGATCGCGCCCCGCCTCGTCACAATCTTGCCCCGTATCGTCGGCGTGGCACAAATATCTAAGTTAGAACAATATCTTAGGCGCGGCACTGGGCCGCTATTTTGGGCACGCCCAATCCTTTGAGCCAGCCGAAATGCCTGGCACATTTCCTGCGTAGCAAAGTAGCGAGACCCGGACATATGCCTTGGGAGGGGCCGGGCGATGGAGCGACAACCGAATTACTTTATTTTTTACAAACCGGGAGCAAGCAATGAGAACGTATCTAAGGGGCATGAAAATTCTGGGCGCGGCGAGTCTGCTCGCGTTCGGTCTGTTTAGCGGATCAGTGCTGGCGGCCGGCATCGCCAACAGCAAGCACGATCTGTCCAACAACGCGTCTAACACCGCGGGGAGCGCATCGGGGGCCGGCGCAAACGGCACCACGGAAATTTGCGTATTCTGCCATACGCCGCACGGCTCGGCCGCTAGTACCAATGGTCCGCTGTGGAACCGCACCGCGTCTGCGGCAAGTTATACGAACTACGCCAATGCGGAGTCCATGGACAGCGCGGGTCTCACACCCTCGAGCTCGTCACTCGCCTGCCTGTCTTGCCATGATGGCACGGTGGCCATGGATAGCCTCGTCAACAAGCCTGGCAGTGGAACCGGCGCACCGACCTATACTTGGGCAGGTGCCGCATTCACTACCAAATTGCTTTCGAGCGCGGCGGCTCTCATAGGCAGCGACCTGCGGAACGACCACCCGATCGGCGTCGCCTACTGCGGCGGTTTCGTCACGGCAGGCGGCGCATGCGTTGACGGCGACTTCTTCACTGCCAATTTGTTTAGGAATGGCACAGCTTCGATGGTCAACACCGGGACTGCGGCCGACAAATGGTGGATCGAAACCGGCGCCAATACCACGCGCAACAAAACCGACCTGATCCTGTATGCGCGCAGTTTCGTCCAAACCGGTGCGGGAGCGGGAACCTTCGTCCAGCCGTCAGTGGAATGCGCGAGCTGCCATAATGTGCACGACAACGCCAATGGGACCTTCCTGCGCATGGCCAATACCGGCAGCGCACTTTGCCTTACTTGCCATAACAAGTAATCGCAGCACAGCGGAGGGCCAAAGGGGCCAGGCCCGGTCGGTCTGGCCCTTTCTTATGGTGAAGTAGAATATCGTCGCGACGGCGGCTAAGGAGATGCACGATGCAAACCCGAAGACTGATCCTTGGCGGATTCGCGGTGGCCGGATTTCTGCTAATGATCATGCCAGGCATGGCCGCCGAATCCAAACCATCCGGTCCCTTAACGCCGGCGCAGACGGGGCAACAGGCAGGTTTGGAGGCGGTATTCGCCGTGGTCAACGGCAGCACGATCGACGTGCCGGGTTACGAAGCGGAGCTGAACCTGCTGATCCGCGAGAAATTCTATCATCGACGCCCGCCGGAAGAGCAGATGCGGTCCGTGCGGCGGGAGGTGGGTGATCGTCTGATCGAGCGCGTCCTGCTGCTCGCGGAAGCTAAACGCCGCGGCGTAGAGCCGGATGCGGCGAAGGTGTCGGAAGGTCTAGCGGCGTTCGAAGCGCGCAACAAGAACCACCCGCTGTGGACCCAGCAGCGCGAGGCATTGTTGCCCGAGTTGAAGCTGCAACTGGGACAGCAGAGCGTGCTGGACCGGTTGGAGGCGGCGGCGCGCGTGGCGCCGCGAGCCGGCGAGGATGAACTGCGCCGCTACCATGCGGAACACAAGGAAAAATTCACCGAGCCGGATCGCCTGCGCCTGTCGGCAATACTGCTGCGCGTCAGCCCCGGCTCGCCGCAATCCGAATGGGACAAAGCCAAGGCACAGGCCCAAGCGCTGCGCGAGCAGTTGCTCGCCGGCGCCGATTTTGCCGCGTTGGCCAGGCAGCATTCCAAGGACGATTTCGCGCAAAAGGGCGGCGACATGGGCTATGTGCATCGCGGCATGCTAAGCGACGAGCTGCATGTTGAGATCGACAAACTCAAGCCGGGCGAGCTGTCCGGGCCGCTGCAGATGCTGGAAGGCGTCGGGCTGTTTCGCGTGGATGAACGCATCGCGGCGCAGCCGAAGAGTTTCGACGAGTCGAGGACGCGCGCCCTGCAACTGTGGCAAAAGGGACAGGGCGAGCGGCAGTGGCTGGAGTTGAAGGCGGCGCTGCGCAAAACGGCCGTGATCGAAATCCGCGATCCCTCGCGCTACCCCCCGGCCGAGGCGGTGAAACCGTGAACGGGAACCAGGTCGATGAGCCATGCGGGGCGCCTTGCAAGCAAGCGGCGCGGCATGATCGATGTGCGCCGCTTCGCTGACTGCCTCCTGGTCGCGCTGCCGGCCGCAGGTTGCGCCTGGTTACCGGCGATCCACGCCGCGAGCGGTTTGCCGCAGGCCGAAGTGGACGCGCTTTACTTGATACCGGCGCGCGCGCTCGGGCAACTGCCGCTAGTGTCCCGCAGACCTTTGCCCAGGGCGGTCGCAATGGCACTGCGCGGCGAGCGCCTGAGGCTGAAGTCCGCGCGCGAACTCCTACTCGCGCGCCTGCCCGCGCCCGCACCCGGCGCAAGCTTGGCCAAATCGGGCACCAGGCCGACGGGCATAGCGACGGAACCGGTGCTGCTGGCTCAGGCGCCGGGGCAAAAATTGTCGGCGCTGGGCGATCTGGCGCCCGCGGCCGGCCCGCGCCGCGGTGAGGGCGAATCGGCCTTGACCGGCACCGCGCCGCCTGGAGGTGTGCGCCTCAAACGCAACCGTGCGGCAGCGACAGCCATCGCCGCAGCGGAGGGCGCGCGCGAGGGCGGTGGCGATAGTGGAGGCAAGGGCAAGCCCGAGGCGCAGCAAGGAAGAAGCTTTCTGGGACTCAAGCTCTGGGGTGTGCCGCCGATACGCTGGGGCGGGGATGCCTCGCTCGATCTGCGCTCGCAATTTCAGCAAGGACAGCCACGCCGTCTCTCCGCGTACGAGAACTTGGGCGTACGTGCCAGCAGCTATATCTGGCAACCCTGGTTCGCGCAAGTGAATGGCGCTCTGCGCCTTATCACATCGCAGGATGGACTGGGCAAGAAGGGCGGCGACGCGGGCGTGGGCGGCGCCAAATCGACCAGTTTGAGCGGAAACGGCGCGCTTACCCTGTTTCCCGTCAGCCGCTTTCCCTTTTCGGCGAGCTACGACGTAGCGGACAGCCGCGCGAACAGCGATCTGACCAACAGCAACTACACCAGCAAGAACTTCGCACTGCGCCAAAGCTACACCCCGCTCGAGGGTAGCGCGAATTATTCCCTGGCCTACGACCGCAGCGCGATCGAGTCGGGTACTTCCCGCCAAGACATCGCCCAGTCCCTCACCCTGGCCGGAAGCCGGCAACGCGGCGCGCACAACCTGTCGTTCAACGGCAATTACTACGAAAACGCGCCCAGCGGCGGGGATTCTTCCAAGCTCGCGCGTTATGTCGCCAACCACAGTTACCGGCCGGACAATACCCTGTCGGTGGAAAGCTTCGCCAACTACAGCGTCAACGACTACCACCTGACATCGAATGCCGCCGACCCAATGGAAAACCGCTCGAGTTTCCTGCAGCTCAATTCCTTCGCCAACTGGCGACCGACCGAGACATCGCCCCTCTCCGTCACCGGCGGCGGACGGCTGTTTACCGCGCGCACGGAAAGCAACGGACGCGGGTCGAGCAGCAATTCTCTGGCCGCGAACGCGGCGCTCGGCTACAACCTCAACCGCAACATCGTGCTGAACGCGGGCGCGAACGTGAATCAGGTCGAAAGCGGCGGTAACAGCACGCTGGCGACGAATTTGAATGGCGGCGCCAGCTACAATTCCGACATCGTCGCCTGGAGGGCTTACCGTTACGGCTGGAACGCCGGCGCCAATTTTAACGCCTCCAACCAGAGCGCCGGCGCCACTCGCAGCAGCTTCAATACGCGTATTGGCCATAACATCAACCGTCAGTTTACGCTGGGGGATGACTCGTCGATCGGCGTCTTTGCCGCGCAGGCGTATGCGCGCGTCGCCGACAGCGTCTATCCGACGTCGAAAACCCTGACGCACAACGGCGGGCTCAACTGGTCGCGCCGCCTCGGCGAAGCGGCGAGCGGCACGCTGGGACTGACGGCGTCCGATTCGCGCAGCACCGGCCTGCTCGACCAGCGTTTCCAAATGGTGAACCTGCAGGGGAACGGCCAGTTCCGCACCAGCCGGCACAGCCACCTCAACGCCAACTTCACCGTTCAGGGGACGCGGCAAAGTTCGTCCGCGGAGATCTCGCCGGGCACAGGCCTGGCGGCGCCTGCCGGATTCAACACCAACACCAGCGGCAGCATCGGCTTTCAGCATATGCGCGCCTTCGGCGTAGGCGGTCTGCGCTCTTCCACCTTATATAACGTCAACCAGTATCAATACCGCACGCGTTTCGACGGCGACATCAACGCGCCTCTCGAACGCGTCAATCAGGCGCTGGAACAGCGCTTCGACTACAACATCGGCCGCATCGACATGCAACTCAGCCTGCGCCTTGCCGAGCAGCAAGGCAGGACGAACGGTCTCATTTTTTTCCGGTTGACGCGGCAATTCGGAGCATTCTGAAATTATCGGCAGACCATGTTTCACTTTGGGATAAAGGAGAAAGGAATGAAGCTGAGAGTGGCGATGGCCAGGCATGCGGCGATCTTGATCGCGGCGCTTGTGCTGACATTGGGTCTGGGCAATGACCCGGCGCGGGCGGAATTCGGCGACATCGTGATGAACCAGTATTCGGATGCGGCGGGGATACGCCCCGTGGTGTTCCCGCACTGGTTCCACCGAGTGCGTTTCAGTTGCAAGACCTGCCACAGCGACCTCGGCATCAAATTCAAGACCGGTGGCAATGAAATGACCATGGCGAAGGTCATGGACGGCTTGTATTGCGGCGCCTGCCACGACGGCAAAATGGCGTGGACGGTCGAGAACTGCGACCTGTGCCATACGGGGAAATCCGGCACCCCGACGCAGACGCACGAAAACACCATCCAAAGGCTGCCGGGGTCCTCGGGCGCCGGCGTCGGTAAACGATAACAGGAGACAGTCATGACAAGGATAATCGCATTCGCCTCTCTGATCGCCATCGTTCTGACGGGGACGTCGCCCGAGCTCTGGGCGCAAACTTCGGCCGCCGCCGCCCAGCCCGCCACCGGCGCGAACTCGTTCAACCGCCTGTTCCGTCCGCCTCCCAGAGGCAACCTGCCGCCGGCCGAGGACGGAATCCACGATCCGTCCAGCCCCGGCACCCGCCAGCTGCAATTCCCACTCGAAGCGTTCGGCCCGCTGCAAAAGAGCAACACGGGGAACCGCGTCGATTGGACTGCGGCGTTGCAAACAAAGAAGATCCAGTTGCGCTGGGATGTCAGCAAGCCCGACGCCAAGCCGGAGCCCCTGGACCTCAACATCGTGCGCGAGGTAAAGGGTTCGACCCCGGACGTCGTCTTTTCCCATGCGCGGCACGGCGAACTGCTCGATTGCGCCAATTGCCACCCGACAATTTTTGAGGCGAAAAAAGGCGCGAACCCGATGAGCATGGCATCGCTTGCGCTGGGCCAGAGCTGCGGCGTATGCCATGGACGCGTCGCGTTTCCGAACGCCGAATGCCGCCTATGCCATTCGCGCGCAAAGGGCGCCGCAGCGACGGCGGCCGCGGCGAAAATCGGCGCCAAGAAATAGATACGGCGGCGAGACCGGCGGACCAATGCTAAGCGCAAGCGTAACCCGGACCCTGGGGGCTGGATTGTCGTGGCTGTTCGCCGCGGCGGCGCTGGCGCAGCCGGCCCTCCCGCCCGGTCGCGGAACGCGTCCGGAGCAACCGGTCCTGGACCAGGTTCAACTCGAGCGGCGCATCGCCGCCGTCGGTTTTCTGCTGCAGAAATCCTCGGCAGCGCGCCAGATCGAGACGAGCGGCGACCCCGGCGCGCTGGAGCGCCGCGCGCGGGCGCTGGAGCGTCACCGCCAGGCGCAGGAAGCATTCAAGGCGGGAGACCTCGCCGCGACGGCGCGGCTGTTGTCGGAGGCGAGCGTGCTGATCACGGACGGAACGCGCCTCGTCGCTCCCTCGCAGGTGACCGGGGAGAGGCAGCGATCCGAGTTCGAACAGCGCTTGGCGAGCGTCAAAGCGCTGCTGGCGGCGGACCTGCGCATCGTTGCCGAAAAGCGTGCCGCGCCGCAAGCGGAGAAGGCGAGCCGCACGGTCGAGAAAATGATAGCCGAGGCTACTCGGCTCGCGGCCGAGGGCAAGTGGGACGAAGGGCGCGCGCTGCTCGATCAAGCCTATCTGGCAGCCAAGGCGGCGATCGCTTCGATTCGCGGCGGCGACACCTTGACCCGCTCGGTGCATTTCGCGAGCAAGGAAGAGGAATACCAGTACGAGCTCGAGCGCAACAACACGCATCGGACCTTGATCCAGTCGTTGCTTGCGCAACGACGCGATAGGCCGGATGGGGCGCTGAAGGAATTGATCGACAACGCGGCCCGTCTGCGCGGCGAGGCCGAACGCGCAGCCGCGGCAGGCGATCACGCAGCCGCGGTGATCCGGCTCGAGGACTCAACGCGTGAACTGCTGCGCGCTATCCGCAGCCTCGGCATTTTCGTGCCGGGTTAGGCCGAATGATGGACGACGATCTTCACAGCGCAAGCAAATGGGGGCTCGACCTGCTGGTCAATGCGGCCGCGGCGCTGATGTTTTGCTGTCTGGCCGCGGGCGGGGGAGCGGCATTCGCGCAGTCTGCCGTGGTTCCGAGCCGGGGCGCGCATCCGGATCAGCCGGTCTTGGACAAGGCGCAGTTGGAGCGGCGATTCGCGTCGGTCGGATTTCTGCTGGAGAAATCCTCCGCGGCGCGCCAGATCGAAGCCAGCGGCGACGCCGGCGCGCTGGAGCGCCGCGCGCGGGCGCGGGAGAGCTACCGGCAGGCGCAGGAAACATTCAAGGCGGAGGACCTTGCCGGGACGGCGCGGCTGCTGGCGGAGGCAAGCGCCCTGATGATGGAGGCGGCGCGCCTGGCGAACCCGGCGCAGGTAAACGGCGAAAAGCAGCGCACCGATTTCGCGGCGCGCCTGGCAAGTGTGAAAGCGCTGTTGGCGGCGGACCGGCGCGTGATCGCAGAGAAGCACGCCGCGCCGAAAGCGGCGGAGACGAGCCGCACGGTGGAGAAAATGATAGCCGAGGCCACTCAGCTCGCGGCCACGGACAAGCTGCCCGAAGGGCGCGCGCTGCTGGACCGGGCGTACCTGGTGGCCAGGGCGGCGCTCAGTTCGATGCGCGGCGGCGATACGCTTACCCGCTCGGCGCATTTCGCGAACAAGGAAGAGGAATTTCAATACGAGATCGAGCGCAACAACACGCACCGGACGCTGATACACTCCCTGCTCGCCGACAAGCGCAACGCGCAGGCAGCCGAGGCCACGGCGCAGGCGTCGGTGGAAACGGCGGCGCGGCTGCGCGGCGAGGCCGAGCGCCGATCCGCGGCAGGTGATTTCGCAGCCGCAGTCGAGCAACTCGATCAGTCGACACGTGAACTATTGCGCGCGATCCGCAGCCTCGGCATTTTTGTACCGGGCTAGGCCAAGCGATGAACGACGATTTCCAAACCGGAAGCAAGTGGGTGCTCGATCTGCTGGTCTATGCGGCTGTGGGCCTGTTGTTTTGCTGTCTGGCAGCAGGCGCGGCCGCCGCGGACGCCCGCGCCTGGCTACCGCTCGCGAAAGACGGAATACACGATCCGAAAAGCCCGGCGATCAAACTGCTGCAGGAGCCGGGCGAGGCGCTATCGAAACTGCCCGGGAACCACGCCGGCGACAAGGTTCATTGGGGCGAGGCGATCGAGAAGGGTTTTGTAACCCCGCGCAGCAATATTCATCCGGAAACCAAGTTCAATCTTCGCGACACCGAAATCCTGCTCAACAAGGACGGCAGCATGCCGCTGGTGCGCTTTCCGCACAAGGAACATACGCGCTGGCTCGATTGCGGCAACTGCCATGACAAGCTGTTCAAGAAACAGGCGGGCGCCAACCAATACAGCATGATGCGCATACTCGAAGGAGAACAGTGCGGCGTCTGCCACGGCGCGGTGGCTTTCCCCTTGACCGAATGCAAGCGTTGCCATAATTCTCCGCGCGGCGCCGCGCGGGCGTCGGCGACCGCGCGCGCGGCGCTCGGAAGCCGCTAGGAATTCGCCATGTCGCGGCTCATGGTCAAAACACTTATTGTCCTGCTGGGGTGTTTCGCCCTGCTCGCTCCGGCGCAGGGGGAATACGGCGATGTGATCCTGAACAAGCGCGCCGAGAAGAACGGGCAGAAGCCGGTGGTGTTTCCGCATTGGTTCCACCGCGTTCGTTTCCAGTGCAAGGTGTGCCATTCGGAACTGGGGTTCGTGATGCGGGCGACCGAGAACGACGTTCTCATGTCGGAAATCATCAGCGGCAAGTCCTGCGGCATGTGCCACAACGACATGATCGCCTGGGGCGCCGACCGCTGCGATCTGTGTCATTCCGGCAAGCCTGGCCTGCCGAGCCAGATCATAGGCGGGGAGCGGACCATGGGTCCGGGGCGGTGGTAGGAGCGAAGCCGATGCGAAACTGTCGAAGCGAAAAACGAAGCACGGTAGCATGGCGACCGGTGGCGCTGGCTGCTGCATTGTTGGCCCCGGCTTGCGCGCCGCTGGAACAAATCGCGCGCCCAATCGCGCCGCCGGCGGAACTGCTGCTGCCGGCCACCACGACGCCGGCGCCCGGCCGGCCGACGCTGCTGTCCACGACGCTGGTGAGCGGGGCGCGTATTGCCACCGGCATCGACCGTAGCGGCACCCTGCTAGCCGCCGGCGGCGTGGGCTACCAGCCTTTGGTGCGTCCGGCATCCGCCTCGGGGCAGGGCGAGAATCTGTACATCGCCGATATCGGATCGGGCAACCTTTATCACTATGACAGCGCGCAGAATGCGATGATCGCGCTACCCGGCGTGCGCGCGCAGATTGGCATGCGCGTGCGCGTGGCGGGCGACCACTCGATCTATGTACTCGATGCGCGCGCGCGGCGGATCCAGCAGTACTCCCGCACCGGCGAGGCAATCGCGAGCTACGGCGATGATGTCAACCTGGGGCGCGCGGTGGATCTTGCGCTCGACACGGCCCGCGGCCGCGTGCTGGTCGCCGACGCAATGTATAATCAACTGGTCGCGTATCATCCGCTCGGCCGCGCTTCGTATTCCCTGCCCCTGCGCGCGAACGGCGGCGAGCGCGTGTTGGGAATCGCCGGCATCGCCGTGGGCGGTGACACGATCTACCTGTCCGATCCGCTGTGCCGTTGCGTCGTGCGCGTGACTCCAGAGGGTGCGATTGCCGGGCGCTTCGGCGCGCGGGAACTGTCGCAGCCGGGGGCCCTGGCGGTGGATCGCGAGGCACGCGTGTACGTGGTCGACAGCTTCGATGGCACGCTCAAGGTTTTTTTCGCGGATGAATGGCTCGCCACGCTGCGGCCGGAGGAGTTGGGGTTAAAGGAAATCAGCGATGTGTCGGTGCAGGATGGCTGGATAACGCTGGCCGACGGCGCCGGCGCGCGCGTGCAGGTGATGCGTATCGCGACCGGCAGAGCGCAGGCGCGGGAGCGGTGAAGTCCGCGACGCGCGCCAGGCGCAAGGCGCGCCCCGCGAGCTTTACATTTCTCTAGCATTTCGCCAGGCACGACGAGGGGAAACGCAAAGATGGACGTGGGTATTTTGCGGTGCAAGCTGACAAGGGCAAGCAAGCTCGCGCCGCTGCTCGTCCTCGGCCTGTGCCTTGCCGGCTGCGCCGCGACGCCCAAGGTGTTTCAGGCCGAGATCGCCGACCCCACGGACGAGGAACGCATGCTCTGGCCGCCTCTGCCGGAGGTGCCGCGCTATCGTTACGCCGGGCAATTGCTGGGCGAGGTGAATTTCAAGCCCAAGGCCGAAGATGAGGCCGGTGGCCTCAAGAGCGCGCTGCGCTGGCTGGCGGGACTGCTGGCCGGGGACGCGGCGCCACTGGAACTGCAGCGGCCGCAGTCGGGCGTCGTCGACGCGGCCGGCAGGATCTATGTCGCCGACGCGGGCCGCGGAGCTATCTATGTCTTCGATACCGTCGCGGGCGAACTCCACATTTGGGACAAAGCCGACGGCCTCGCCAATTTCGCCAATCCGGTGGGCCTCGCCCTGGGCGCAGGCGGCGAACTGTTGGTGGCGGATGCGGCGCTCGGTTATGTGGTGCGGCTGGATCGGGACGGAAACGCGCGCGGGCGCATCGGCAAGGGCCTGCTGCAGCGGCCGACCGGCCTCGCCTACGATGCGCGGGGCAAGCGCGTTTACGTCGCCGATACCCCCGCGCACGACATCAAGGTGTTCGACGAGCAAGGGCAACTGGTGAAGACCATAGGCCAGCGCGGCGAGGGTGAGGGTGAGTTCAATTATCCGACGCATCTGGCGTTCGCCCGCGGCGAACTGTATGTCACCGACACCATGAACAGCCGCATCCAGGTATTTAGCGAAGAGGGCGAAATAGCCAAGCTGCGCTTCGGCTCGCGCGGCCTGTATCTCGGTAATCTGGTGCGCCCCAAGGGCGTTGCCGTGGATAGCGAAGGCAATGTCTACGTGGTCGAGTCCTATCACGATCATCTGCTGGTTTTCAATCCCAAGGGTGCGCTGTTGCTCGCGATCGGCGGCACCGGCCTCGACGTGGGGCAGTTCTTTCTTCCGGCCGGCGTCTGGGTCGATCGCAACAACCGCGTATACGTGGCCGACATGTTCAATGCACGCGTAGTCTTGTTTCAGTTCCTGGGCGGGGGTGGCGATGAAGGTTAGCCGGTCCGCACGCGCCCTTTGCGCGGCGCTTTGCGCCGTGACGGCGCTGCTGGTTTCCCCGGGCGCGGACGCGGTACGCATTTCGAATGTCAGGAACAGCAAGCACAATCTCTCGGCGACGAGCAGCACCGCGACGCGCACGGTGACCGCGGTGTCGGAGACCCAGATCTGCGCGTTCTGCCATACGCCACATGGCGCTACCATGACCGCCGTCGGTGGGGCCGCCATTACCGGCCAGTTGTGGAACCGAACGGTGCCGAATTCGACCACCTATACCGGTTACACCTCCTCGTCCCTGGACGCCGCGACCATCCAGGCCGGCTTTTCCGGTCAGCCGGCGGGCAGCTCGAAGCTGTGCCTCTCCTGCCACGACGGCACGCTCGCCCTTGGCAGCGTGAACGTGCTGAACGGCGCCTCGCCGCCAGTTCCGATTGCCATGACCGGCGGCATCACTACGCTGCCTACCGGAACCTACGGCGCGACCAGTGGTTTCACGGAGAACTTGGGCGCCAACCTCACCAACGACCATCCGATTTCGGTCACCTACGACAATACGCTCGCCACGCGCGACGGCGAGCTGCGCGGCCTGGATGCCAACCAGAAGTATCCGGCGACCACAGGCACGGTCATCGGCAAGCGAACCGCCGGCTACAAACCCCTGCTGCCGCTGGAGCCGACCGGCTCTGGCGCAACTGGGCAGATACAGTGCTCGGCCTGCCACGACCCGCATATCGTCGAGACCGACACCACCAAAGGCAACCAGAAATTCCTGCGCACCAACCGCTTCCAGGAAGCCAAGCCGACCGCGACCTACAGCCAGACGAACGACATCATCTGCCTGTCCTGCCACGACAAGAACGGCACCGCCGGGGTATGGGCATACTCGGCGCACGCCAACGATGCGGTGGCAGCCGAGACGTATACTGCCGCCGCCGTGGTGCCGCGCGAATTCCCGGCGAACCTGCCGGTGTGGAAAGCGGCTTGCCTGAACTGCCACGATTCGCACACGGTGCAGGGCGCGCGCCGCCTGCTGCGCGAAGGCACCAACGGCGCGCTGGCGAGCGGGGTGCGCCAGGGCGGCAGTCCGGCGCTGGAGAATACCTGCTACCAGTGCCACACCAGCGCGGCCGCGAGCATCGTCACGCCGACTACCGGCATGAAGGACATCCAGACCGATTTCGGTTTGCTGCGAAAAATGCCTGTCGCGACGGCGACCGAAGTGCACGACGTCGGCGGCAACTTCAACGACGCCACGTTCAACGACTGCACCACCACGACCAACAAATGCGGCGCCGACGGGATCGAACAGCGTTCCAAGCTCGGGTTTGGCGCGCTCGGCAACCGCCATGTCGAATGCAGCGACTGCCATAACCCGCATCGCGTGGTGAAATTCCAGAAGTTCTACGGCGCCGCCGGCAGCCTCTCCGGCGCGCCGGACGCGAGCGCCACGCACACCCACACGGCCGTCGCCCCTACCGTTGCGCACGACAATATCGCCTCGGGCGCCTTGCGCGGGACCTGGGGGGTAGAGCCGACCTATACGAATGCCTCGTTCCAGGTACTGCCCTCGGGCTATATCGTCAAGCGCGGCGATCCGGCGGCCAATGCAAGCACGGTCGTCACCCAGCCCTATGTCACGCGCGAGTACCAAGTGTGCCTGAAATGCCACTCGAATTACGCCTACAACGACAGCAACGTCAACGCCACCGGCGGCTCAAGCAGCGGCCGCCCGCCCCTCGGTTACGCGGGCGGAACGCCGTCGAATACCAACCTCGTGACCTATTACACCAACCAGGCGAAGGAATTTCAGGCGCCGACGGCCCACAGGGGCACCGTGCTGAATCTCGGAACTGCCGCCGGGGCCGGGAGCGGCGCCAACTGGAACACCAACAACTACCGTTCCTGGCATCCGGTGATGGGGTCCACCGGCCGGACCAACGGCACGCTCACGATTCCGTGGAACAGCTTCAAGGGAACGCAGACCATGTACTGCAGCGACTGCCACGGCACCAACGTCACCTCGACCACCTCGGTCATTCCCAATACCGGCGGCAACTGGGGGCCGCATGGCTCGACCAACAATTTCGTGTTGAAGGGGGTGTGGAGCCCCACGGACACCACCAGCGCCAGCTCGGTCACCACCGGACTGTGCCTGAAGTGCCACGCCGCGGCCACCTACCAGAGCACTTCCAACACCGGCTCGGGCTGGGCCAACTTCGGGCACGGGTCGCACTACAATTTTCTGGGCAACAAGCTGCGCTGCAACTGGTGCCATGTCGCGGTTCCGCATGGCTGGAAGAACAAGTCGCTGCTGGTGAACCTCAGCGATGTGGGCCCGGAGGTGGGAGCGACCGCCGGGACGGTGATATCGACATTCCCCTACAACAACGGGCCGTATTACGTGAATGCTTATCTCAAGGTTCTCGGCAATTTCCTGGCGGCCGGGAGCTGGAATAACAAGAGCCAATGCAATCATGGGCACGCGGACCCGCCCTGATCCCGCCACGACGGCGCGGCGATCCGGTTCGGACTGGCCGAACCACGTAGCGTGACGGTACAAACTTCAGAATTCGCCGCGCAGTCTTCCGCCGGCGATCCGTGGTTGCACCGGCTCGCCTCGCTCAGGCTGACGCTGGCGATCATCGCGCTGCTGCTGGCAGGCTCGGTGGTGGCATTGCACAACAGCGAGCACATGACCTGGTCGCTCGCCGTGCCGATGGCGCTGTTCGCGCTGAACCTCGCGAGCGCGGTGATCGTCAACCCCGCGTTCCGGCGCCAGAGCGCCTTGCTGCTGTTTCACCTGGCGCTGATCGCCATCGTGCTGCTGGTGGCCGCCGGCCGTCTCACCTACCTCAGGGGCGATCTGGAACTCACCGAGGGAGCGGTTTTCGATGGCCAATTGACCGACGTGGAGGCCGGACCCTGGCACGGGTCGCGGTTCCACAATGTGTCATTCGAGAATCTCGGTTTCACCATCGAGTACGCGCCGGGCATCCGGCGCGGCAAGACGCGCAACCGAGTGCGCTGGATCGATGAGGCGGGCAGGCCGCAAAGCGCCATCATCGGCGACATGGATGCGCTGACGCTGCGTGGCTATAGTTTTTACACCACGCACCACAAGGGTTTTGCGCCGGTATTTACCTGGTGGCGAAACGATGGTGAAGCGCTGTTCGGCAGCGTGCATCTGCCACCCTATCCGGCATTCGAAAAAAGCCAGGCACGGGAATGGACCCCGCCGGGGACCACGCGCAGCATCGGCATCATGCTGCAATTCGACGAGGTGATTCTCGACCCGGCCAGGCCTTCCGAATTCCGCGTGCCGCGGCAACACGCGCTGGTCGTGCGCGTCGGGGACGAGCTCAGGGAACTGCGGCCGGGCGGGCGGCTGGAACTCGCCGAGGGAACGCTGGTCTACGAGGGCCTGCGCGCCTGGATGGGCTACACGGTGTCCTATGACTGGACTATGCCATGGCTGCTGGCCGCCTGTATCGCGGCGACACTCAGCCTGGCGTGGCATTTCTGGCGCAAATTCGTGGCCCAGCCGTGGTTGGCACCACAATAAGAGGTATTCATGCAATTCGAGATGCAACTGTTGTGGGCGGCGGTGATCGCCTATGTGCTGGCGGGGGTGCTGGCGATTTTCGGCGTACTGCTCGGCAAGCGGCCCGAGCGCACTGTGCTCGGCCTGCTCGCGCTCGCCCTCGCCTTGCACGGCACTTCGATTGGCCTCAGATGGGAGCGGCTCGGCCACGGCCCTTACATCACCATGTTCGAATTCCTGTCGAGCAACGTCTGGAGCCTGGCGTTCGTATTCACCCTCGCCTACTGGCGCTACAAACCGGTGCGGCCGATCGCCGCGGTGGTGATGCCCGTCCTGTTCATGATGCTGGGCTGGATGCTGCTGCACGACCCGGACAAAGGGCATGTGCCCGCGACCTATCACACGATCTGGCTGTTCATCCACATCGGCTTCGCCAAACTGTTTTCCGGGACGGTGCTGGTGGCCGTGGGGATCGCGGGGGTGATCCTGCTGCGCGAAGCGGGCATAGGCACGCTGCGCCTGGCACGGCTCCCGAGCAACGAGCGGCTCGATGATCTCGCCTACCGCTTCATGGCGCTGGGGATTATTTTCGAGACGCTGATGCTGATCACGGGCGCGATCTGGGCGCAGGACGCATGGGGACGGTACTGGGCCTGGGATCCGCTGGAAACCTGGTCGTTCATCACCTGGCTGACGCTGGCGTTCGCGCTGCATTTGCGCTTTGCGATGAACGCCACCCCGCGCACCGGAGCGCTGATGATCATGGTGGTGTTCGGGCTGGCGTTCTTCACCTTTTTCGGCGTGCCTTTTGTAACCACGGCCGTGCATCAGGGCGCGGTGTAACCCGATGAGCGGGCATTACGCGCTGGAGATCCCGCGGGGAGAACCACGACGATTGGTCACCGCCTGGCTCGCGCTGGCGGTGACGTCGCTGGCGGCGTCCACCATCTTCGGACTGGCGCTGTCGATTGCGCGCACCCCCTTCGTCGGCCGGCTGCTGCCCGGCGTGGACGTGTACCGCACCGCGCTGGTGCTGCACGTGGATCTCGCCGTGCTGATCCTGTTCCTCGCCCACGCGGCGCTGCTGTGGAGCGCGATCACCGTGCGCACCAGCGCGTACATTCAGTGGACGGCCTTCGGCTTCGCTACGGCAGGTACCATGGCAATGGTTCTGTCGCCATTCGTTGCAGGCGGACCCGCGCTGATGAGCAATTACGTGCCGCTACTCGACAACGCGGTATTCCTCGCCGGCATCGGCGGCTTCTCGCTCGCGCTGGTGCTCGCCGGAGTAATCGCGCTCGCAGGCGGCTGGCCAAATCCTGCTGCATCCGGCTCCGATACCTCTACCGATGCCGCCCTGCGCTGGGGCATTTACCTGTCGGTACTGCCCATGCTGCTCGCGCTCGCGTCGCTGGGCTGGATGCTGCTCACTCTCCCGCGCTTGGCTCCGGAGGCCTATTTTGAGAAACTGCTGTGGGCACCGGGGCACCTGATGCAATTCAGCTTCGTGCTGATCATGATGGTGTCCTGGCTGATACTCGCCGCCGCCGGCAGGGTCGCCGCGCCGGTGTCGCCGCGCGCGGTGCTCGCCTGTTTCGCACTCACCACGGCGCCGGTGCTGCTCGCCCCCCTCATCCATCTCATGTTTGCGGCCGACAGCAGCGAACTGCGCGACGCCTATACCGGGCTGATGGCCTTCGCCTCCTGGCCGGCGGCGGCCTGGCTGGGCCTGCATCTGCTCGCGAGCGCGCTGCGCGCGCAGCGGTCGGCCGGCAGCTACGACTCGGCGCGCGCCAGCCTGATGATGTCGGTAACGTTGTTTATGTTCGGCTGCATCGCGGGCGCGGCGATCTCAAGCAACAATGTGCTGATCACCGGGCACTACCATGGCACAGTCGGGGCCGTGGCGCTCGCGCTGATGGGCATTGCCATACATCTGCTGCCTCAACTGGGGTTCGAGCTGCCTCAATCGCGTCTCGCGCGCTGGCAGCCGGTGGTCTACGGCGGCGGGCTGCTGCTGATGGCGCTGGGCCTAGTCTGGTCCGGCCTGTACAACGTGCAGCGCAAAGTCCCCGGCAGCGGGTTGCTCAGCGCCGACCCGGCCACCCTGGTGACGCTCGCCGTGGTCGGCGCGGGCGGCTTGATCGCGTTCGTTGGAACCCTGGGCTGCGCCCTGCCCGTGCTGGTTTCGCTGCTGCGTGGCAAGCCGCGCTCGCGCGGCGCGCCGAAGTGGATGGACAACCGCCTGCGGGCACTGCTGCTGCTGCTGGTTTCGGTTGTGTTCGGCGGCCTGGCGATCGCCTGGCTGCCGCGCGGCGGTGCTTCCGTAACGCAGCAGCCGGTTGCCGATCCGAAACTCGATCCGGGGGGGCATGCCGAGCAAGAGCGCAAAGCCGAAATTGAATTGCGTTTCAGGCAGGGCGTGGTCATGCTGCACGCGAAACAGTACGAGCACGCGTTGACCGCATTTCACCGCGTGCTCAAGCTGGCGCCGGACATGCCCGAAGGCCACGTCAACATGGGGTATGCGCTGCTCGGGTTGGAGCGCTATGCCGCCGCGGCCGATTTTTTCGACAGTGCGACCACGCTGCGCCCGGATCAAATCAACGCCTATTGGGGCTTGGCGGTGGCGCTCGACGGGTCAGGCAATATGCGCGGCGCGCTCGAAGCGATGCGCACCTTTGTGCACCGCGCCAGGCCCGAGGATCCATTCCGGCGCAAGGCGGAGGCGGCGATCTGGGAATGGGAAGCCAAACTCGCGCAAGCCGCGCCGCCAGCACCCGGGCGCGGCAAGCAGAAGGCGCGCTAGCATCGCTATTGCGTCTATGATCGACGCAGCGGGTAAACGCAGAATCGCAGCTTGGAGAAACCAGATGAAAACCGAAAAAAATTTGCCGGCGCGACTGGCATGCGCATTGATCCTTGCCCTGACATACCTGCTGCCGGCGCAGGCCCAGGACAAGCCCTGCCTCGTATGTCATGCCGCGCTCGCGGACAAGAAGGTGGTGCACGCGGCGGTGCGGATGGGCTGCGCGAGCTGCCATGCCGACATCGACGCCAGCGCAATGCCGCACAAGGTGAAGGGCAAGATCGCAAAAGGGCTCTCGGCCGAGGCCCCCGCCCTGTGCGCCAACTGCCATGAAAAAGCGCTGTTCGAAGGCAAGGTCGTCCATATTCCGGTCGCGGGTGGCATGTGCCTGGGGTGCCACAATCCGCACACTTCCGACCACTCAGGTCTGCTGAATAAGGACCCCGCGACGCTGTGCCTGGACTGCCATCCGGACATCAAGACAAGGTCTCATGCCGGATTTACGCGCGGTCAGCATCCCTTGGGATTCGAAAGCGTGAAGAGAGCGGATCCGCTGCGTGCGGGGAAGCAATTCTACTGCGCCGCTTGTCATGAACCCCACAGGTCGGAACGCCCCAAACTGAACCGTTTCGCCAAGGGCATGGGTGCCTGCCAGCAATGTCACAAGATGGGGAAGGGTAAAGAAATTCAGTTGAGATTCGACGTGGCAAGGGCTGGTTTCCCCTCTGGCGGTGAGGCGTGTTCTGGGTTATTTCGCATGTATGAACTCCAAACATGCGAAATCCCCGT